>Ga0137409_10000017_pt1 | contig 126647 bp, 110 predicted proteins | sample CZODoug1_16funga_FD_122059 | JGI IMG/M metagenome (GOLD analysis project Ga0137409, IMG submission 122059) | Vadose zone soil fungal communities from Angelo Coast Range Reserve, California, USA - CZODoug1_16fungal (Hybrid Assembly) | ecosystem: Environmental > Terrestrial > Soil > Vadose zone... | reverse complement strand
TGGTCTCGCTGGAGGTCCAATAGGGCTGGGAACTTCCAAGAGCGTTGCGCATCTAACAGATATGGCAAAAGAACAGACAGCGGTCTTCGGCGGTGGATGCTTCTGGTGTATCGAAGCGATTTTCCAGCGGCTTACAGGTGTCACTCACGTCGAGTCCGGATACATGGGCGGCCACATCGATAACCCTACCTATCGTCAGGTCTGTGGCGGCGACACGGGACATGTGGAGGTCATACGCGTCACTTTCAATCCCGACGAGATCGGCTACCGCGATCTGCTTGACGTGTTCTTCACGGTGCATGATCCGACTACACTGAATCGGCAGGGAAACGATGCGGGCGAGCAGTATCGCTCGGTAATTTTCTATGCCGATGACGCGCAACAGCGCATTGCAGAGGAGACTATTGCGGAGTTGACCGCGGCTAAGGAGTTTTCCGAGCCGATCGTGACCGCAGTCGAACCGGCGTCGAAGTTCTACGTCGCCGAGGACTACCACCAGAACTACTACAACGAAAACTCACGGCAGCCGTATTGCATGTTCGTGATCTCGCCGAAGCTCGCGAAGTTCGAAAAGAAGTTTGCCGAGAAGATGCGGGCCTAATCAGGCGGCTTCCGGACCCTTTTCAGCCTTGAGGACCGCAGGCGCGGCCCTTTCCTCAAACAGCAGACGTCGCAAGCTGCGCAGATCATTCAGCGTGCGGCTGCTGCTGTGCAGATGTTGCTCCAATTTTTCCAACTTGTAGTGAACTACGCGGAGCGCCTCCAAGCGCCGGTCGGCATTTGCTTCCGATGCGGCTTCTAGATCGGCGGCGATGTCCGTCCGCGCTTCTGCGATGGTTTCGAGTAGCAGGCGGATATATTCGTGAGCATTCTCGATGCTGTCAAAGGGAGTCTCGGGTTGACTACTCATGATGAGACCTTCATGGTTAGGAATGACGGGCATTCAAATCAACCGCTGATGCTCAACCGAGGTGCAAAGTAAGGTGCAACATTACAGGAAAAGCACGTTCGCGCACACCCCAAAATCCGGCACCAGAGACCGTGGTTTGTAATGGCGGAGAGAGAGGGATTCGAACCCCCGATACCCGTTAAGGTATACACGCTTTCGAGGCGCGCGCCTTCAGCCACTCGGCCATCTCTCCGCTCGGTTTGAAACGACTCAATCAGGATAGCAAAACATCGGATGGTTCCGCTTGCCTCTCGTCGCTACGCAGAGTCTTTGGTTGACCAGGCGTTATCCCAGCGAGCTCTCGGTCGGACTCTCTGACAGTACTCTCCCATTTGCCGTTTCCCGAATCATAATCCCAACGTCTGAATGCACGAACCTTCGTTTCTGGTAAGCAAAACCGATCGAAAAAACGAACTAGACCAGGACAGAAGTTCGCCATCGGGCGTCTGCTATCAACTCTCCTACCAAGGCGCTTGTCGCAGACAGGTGATTGCAATATGTGTCCAATCGTAACTGTGTGACAAGCAGTCGGTAACACACGTGTTTGTGGCTCGCATTTTCTTCTTGCTGAAAAAAAGAATTTTAATTACCGTGTCTTGCTACAAACTGCACTGGCCATCCTGACGGATGGCGCAGGCAGCTCCCCCTGGATATTTAAGTGTTGTATCGGAAGGGTCGTCTGGGCGTGCACCCTGTCTTGTATGACAGGAGCGCGATCATTGGCGACGAAGCGACAGGTCTGTCCACAGGCAGGCGATGAACTGTTTTTCTCGGCCTGGAGCACGATCTGTCAGACCCTGGGACTGTCTCGTAAAAAGAAAGGGTTCAATCGTGAAGTCGACGAACCGCGGTCTTGCCGGATGCGTAGCTTTTCTCGGGGGTTTTCGGTGCAGGCGTTTTGCCGCTGACGTTCTTGAAGGCATACATCGCGGAATGGCGCTGGTATTGGTTTTCGCCACTGTGACGGCGACCATGCCAGTGCGGGCTGATGAAACATGGCATGAATCGCGTACCCAGGCCGCGAGCGAAAATCCTGTTGTGGATCCCGCCGGCCATGGCAGCGATGCACGGCTATCTGCGGACCCATTGGATGGCAAGTCATTGGCCGGCCTGTCGCTTCCTTCCCCCGGTTTCTTCTCTAATAACCCGACTGGCGCGGTTAAGCCGGTCCTGGAGTGTGTCAATTATTTCGGCGGAACGAATTACGTTGCCTGGTTCGGCTATCAGAACGCTAATTCGGTCGCGGTCACCATTCCGGTTGGAACGAATAACAAGTTCTCTCCCACCCCGCAAGACCGTGGGCAGACGACTGTTTTTCAACCAGGGACCCTGCACTACACGTTTAAGGTTTCATTCAACGGCACCAGCCTCGTCTGGACGCTGAAAGGTCCGGATAACACGGCAAGAACCGTTACGGCGTCCAGCAGTTCTCCGCGTTGTGCCGCGGTGGCCAACGCGGGTCCGGCACAAACCGTGAACGCAGGCTCCACCGTCACCCTCGACGGAACTGGATCGTATGATCCAACTGGAAATCCGATCACTTACAAGTGGTCTTTTGTATCGAAGCCTTCCGGCAGCACGGCAACCCTAAGCAATACGGGGGCGGCGAAGCCCACGTTTGTTGCCGACAAAACCGGCACGTTTACCGTGCAGCTCATCGTCAACAACGGGCAGGTGGATAGTGCCCCGTCGACGGTCTGCATCACGGTCAACTATTCCATGCCCATAGCCAACGCCGGTCCTCCGCAGACAGTCAGTGTCGGAGCTACGGTACATCTCGATGGCAGCGCTTCCTATGATCCCGGAGGATTGGCGTTGACGTATAACTGGTCGTTCGTATCCAAGCCCAACGGCAGTGCGGCCAGTCTGAGTGGGGCGAATACGGTCCATCCGACGTTCGTTGCTGATAAGGCCGGCACTTACAAAATCCAGCTGACGGTCTGCAACGGACATAACACGAGCGCCCCTTCTACCGTTACCATCACCGCACAAACCTATACGCCGGTCGCCAACGCCGGCTCTCCGCAAACCGTCTATGTGGGCGCGACGGTGCAGCTGAATGGCAGCGCATCCTATGACCCGGGCGGGCACGCCCTGACATATTCATGGTCCTTCGTGTCCAGACCGAGCGGCAGCGCGGCCACCTTGAGTGTAGCGACCACGGTCAATCCCACGTTCGTGGCCGACAAATCCGGCTCGTACACTGTGCAGCTCATTGTCAACAACGGCACAAATAACAGCGCCCCCTCCACGGTTGTAATTACCAGCCAATACGCAACTCCGATCGCCAATGCCGGGCCTCCGCAGACGGTTTATGTGGGGACTACGGTCCAGCTCGACGGCACGGGATCGTCCGATCCGACGGGCCTCCCTCTGACCTATCAGTGGTCGTTTGTGTCGGTGCCGGCTGGCAGCGCAGCGACCTTGAGCAACGCGACCGCGTCCAAGCCGACGTTCGTAACCGACAAGGCGGGTACTTACAAAGTTCAACTCGTCGTCAACAACGGTCACAACAGCAGTACGCCATCGACGGTCGTCATCACCAGCCAGAATCAGCCGCCGGTCGCTAACGCCGGTCCAGCGCAGACAGTCTTCGTCGGAGCTACCGTGCACCTTGACGGGACAGGTTCCTACGATCCCGCAGGATTGCCGCTCACGTACCAATGGTCGTTCGTTTCGGTGCCGGCGGGAAGTAGCGCGGTCCTGAGCGGTGCAACCACGCCGCAGCCGACTTTTGTCGTGGACAAGTCCGGCACTTACAACGTTCAGCTGATCGTCAACAACGGAATTTTCTCCAGCGCGCCGTCGACCGTACAGATCAGCACCCAGAACTCGCCGCCGGTCGCGAATGCCGGACCGAACCAGACCGCGGTGATCCACTCCACGGTCCATTTCGACGGCAGTGGTTCCACCGACGTCGACGGCGATCTGCTGACGTACTCCTGGACTCTTACCACTCGCCCCCCGGGCAGTACGGCGACACTCACCGGCAGCAATACCGTGAACCCGACCTTCGTGATCGACGTGAAGGGGACGTACATCGCGCAGCTGATCGTGAACGACGGCCATGTCAACAGCAGCCCCGCAACCGTAACGATCAGTACCCAGAACACGCCGCCCGTGGCCAATGCTGGTCCGGATCAGTCCATCACCGTGGATACCACCGTTCAACTGGACGGCAGCGCGTCGACTGACGTGGATGGCGACCCGCTCACCTATTCGTGGTCTTTTAACACCAAACCGACGGGCAGCATGGCCGCGCTCTCGAACGCGAACGCCGTGAAGCCCACGTTTGCGCCAGACGTACTCGGTACTTATGTTGTGCAATTGGTGGTGAACGACGGGACCGCCAACAGCACTCCGTCGACCGTCATGGTCACCAGCGGCGACGTAGCCCCGGTCGCCAACGCCGGACCTGCGCAAAGCGTCGCGCTGGGCTCGGTCGTGACGCTGGACGGCACCGGCTCGACCGATGCGGACGGCCAGCCTTTGACCTACAAATGGTCGCTGACTACGAAGCCGGCTGGAAGCGCAGCTGTTCTTTCGCAGTCCACTTCCGCGCATCCATCCTTCACAGCCGACGTTGCCGGTAATTACGTCGCGCAACTGATCGTGAACGATGGTTTCCTCGACAGTCCGCCGGCAACGGTGACCGTCTCCACTATTAATTCCGTGCCGGTCGCGAACCCTGGAACGGATCAGACCGTAACGGCGGGCGCGACCGTGCAACTCTCCGGCGCAGCGTCAAGCGACGCTGACGGCGACGCCCTCACTTACAAATGGGCGATCTTGACCCAACCAGTTGGTGGCGCTGCGGTTCTATCAAGCGCAACGATCGTGAACCCGACCTTCGTCGCCAACGTTGCCGGTACCTACGTGGTGCAGTTGATCGTGAATGACGGCAAAGTCGACAGCCTGCCCGCGACCGTTACGATTACCGCCAACCAGCAGAATCAGGCTCCGGTGGTCAATGCCGGACCGAATCAGACGATTACGTTGCCCACCAACAGCGTCACACTGAACGGGACCGCTACCGACGACGGCCTGCCCAATAACACGTTGACGATTTCGTGGAGCCAGGTCAGCGGACCTACGGGAGTCGCGTTTTCCACGCCGAGTCAGCCCGTGACGACGGCAACCTTCCCCCGCGCCGGAACTTACGTTCTACAGCTGACCGCGAATGACTCGCAGCTTTCCACGAGCGCGTTGGTAACCGTCACCGTAAACCCGCCCGCCAATCAACCTCCGGTGGTGAGCGCGGGACCAAACAAGACGATCACGCTCCCGACGAACTCGGTCACATTAAACGGCACCGCGACCGACGATGGACTTCCAAATGGAACCCTGACGATTGCCTGGACCCAGGTGAGCGGTCCTGCGGGTGTGACTTTCGCCCCGCCGAACCAGGCTGTAACTACTGCGACCTTCCCCGGTGCAGGCACATACGTTTTGCAGTTGAGCGCGAACGATTCGCAACTCACCAACAGTTCCACTGTCACCGTGACGGTGAACCCGGCGCCGAACAACCAGCCGCCGGTGGTGAACGCCGGGCCGAACCAGGCCATTACTTTCCCGACTTCAACCGTGACATTGAACGGGAGTGCCACCGACGACGGCCTGCCCAACAACACTCTGACGGTAGCGTGGAGCCAGATCAGTGGGCCAACTGCGGTCGCTTTTAGCAGTCCGACGACGGCGGTGACGCAGGCCAGTTTCACGATTCCCGGAGCCTATGTTCTCCAGTTGAGTGCGAGCGATTCGCAATACACCCGGACGTCGCAAGTGACGGTCTATGTCTATGCCGCAGGCGGCCAGAACCAGCCGCCTTACGTGAACGCGGGTCCGGATCAAATCATCGTCCTGCCGGTCGCGGTGCAACTCAACGGAGCGGCGGTTGACGACGGCCTGCCCAATAACACGCTTACGATTCAATGGAGCATGGTCAGTGGTCCCGGCACGGTCGCGTTCGCGGATGCGACGTCCCCCGTGACGACGGCGACCTTCAGCACTGCGGGAGTGTATGTCCTGCAACTGGCAGCCAGCGATTCCGCGCTGCTGGGGACGTCCAACGTCACCATTACCGTGGGCAAGCTGGATGGTCACGGCGGATACAAAGGAACGGATTTCTGGTTGATGTTCCCCATGAACTATGACAACTGCCCGGGTGGCGCATGCCTTGGATATCTCCCGTTCGTGCCGCAAGTGGTGATCACTTCGGATGTCGACAATACAGGCACAGTAAGTATCCCGGGAATTGGTTTCTCCAGTGATTTCACGGTCGCCGCCGGCCAGGCAATAGCCGTTCAGATCCCTCTGGCTGCGGTTGCGGGAGCGAACGACGGGATCGAATACAAAGGGATTCGTGTCACAGCTCAAAAAGAAGCCACTGTTGTCGGCTTCAGCTACTACACCGCGTCGACGGATGGCTACCTGGGATTGCCCACTCCTGTGCTCGGCAAGAGCTATACCGTCATGGCCTTTACCACAGTGGTTTTCGGCACTGAGTTCGGCATCGTGGCGCCCTACGACGGTACGACCGTGACGATCACGCCGAGCGTCACTGCCAACGGTCGCCCTGCCAACCAGCCCTATGACGTCGTGTTGAACCAAGGTCGAACCTACCAGCTCATCTCCACCAGTAGCCGGTCGGATCTCACCGGCACGAGCATTGTTTCCGACAAGCCGATCGCGGTCTTCGGAGGAAACCAGTGTGCGAACCCGCCGCTCAGTAGCTACACCTACTATCGCTACTGCAACCACGTGGTCGAAGAGATGCCTCCGAACGATCTTTTGGGTCGCGACTTCCTGGTCATGCCGATGGCCGGCCAGCCCAAAGGCGGAGTGGTTCGAGTTGTGGCCGCGCAGGACGGCACTAACGTCAGTATGGAAGGCGTGGGGGATTTCACCCTCAATCGCGGTGGCATGTATGAATCCCTTCTAACGACTCCGACGACGGTCCACTCCGATGGGCCGATTATGGTGGCGCAACTGGAAACTGCGCAGGAGTGGCAGACCAACACCCCGTTCGGCGGTCCCCCCTTCGGTACTTTCCTGGGTGATCCCTCCATGTTCCTGGTGCCGCCTTACCAGCAGTTTGGTGGGCATTACACGATTCTGACACCGGTTAGCGGATTCCAGGCAAATTATGTCAACGTTGTTGCACCAACCGCGGCAACCGGACAGATAACTCTCGACGGCGCCCCGATCTCCACTCCCTTCACCCCCATTCCCGGAAGCACATATTCAGGGGCGCAAGTACCGGTTTCGATCGGCGTACATCACTTCGATGGCACTACTCCGTTCGGCGTGACTTTATACGGTGCCGATGCCTACGATGCTTACAGCTACCAGGCTGGCCTGGCCTTTGATGCTGCGCGAGCCGGCACCACTATCCGAGTGACTCCCCGGTCGCTTACTCAGCAGGCAGGCACGCAACTCTGTCTGACTGCCAGCTTGCTCGATGCATTCGGAACTCCTCCGGGTGGTATCGGTGTGGGATTCACCGTCACGGGCGCGAATCCTTCCGGCCAGTCGGTGGACAGCAACGCCGCAGGCCAATCCACCTATTGCTACAGCGGTACAAATCCCGGTACCGACACGATTCTCGAATCGATCGGAAGCACGACCGATACGGCAACGATCACCTGGGTTGCCGGAAGCCCCAACCGGTCTCCGGTAGTGTATGCAGGAAGCGACGCGACCATTACTCTCCCCAGCACCGCGAATCTCTACGGAGTGGTCAGCGACGACGGGTTGCCGAGCGGCGGCACCTTAACGACTACGTGGACCACCATCAGCGGTCCTGGTTCGGTGAGCTTCGCAAACGCGAACCAACCAGTAACCACCGCGACATTCAGCACCGCCGGAACCTACGCCCTCCGTTTGACGGCGAATGATTCTCAACTGAGTTCTTTTGCTGACCTGACCGTGAACGTCAACACGGCTCCAACTAACCATGCGCCGGTTGTGACCTTGGCGCCCAGCCTCACGGTTAACTTGCCGAGTATTCCCACGTTGACAGCTTTCGTTAGCGACGACGGCCTGCCGGCCGGTAGCAAAGTTGGGATGCAATGGCTCCAGGTAAGCGGGCCGCTCAATGCGGTCGTTCTTTTCTCAAGTCCGACGAGCGCCGCCACGCAGGCAACTTTCCCGCAGCCAGGAAGTTACGTTCTCAGTCTTACGGCCGACGATTCCAAATTGCAGACCACGGCAACCGTTACGGTCACGGTTGTACCCCAGAACACACCGCCAGTGGTGTTCTGTACTAACTATGGTTCGTTCTCGCTCCAGTTACCGGCGACCACGCTAAATCTGAACTGCACCGTTACTGACGACGGATTGCCCACCGGTTCGAACGTCACCCAAAAGTGGACACAACTCAGCGGTCCCGCTACCGTTACTTTCTCCGATCCTACGCAACCCATCACCCAGGGCACGTTCCCGGTCGCGGGGAACTACTCTCTGAATCTCACGGCTTCAGATACCCAACTCACCACGACCTTCGGCGTGACCGTCAATGTGCTCCCGGCGAACCTGCCGCCGGTGGTGACCGTTACCACTCCTTATCAGGCGTTTTCGCTTCCCACCAACACCGTGACGCTCAGCGCGACGGTCACCGACGACGGCCAGCCTGCCGGATCATCGGTCACGCAAGTGTGGAGTCAGGCGTCCGGCCCCGCGCCCGCGACCATCGCCACCCCCACTCAGACCAGCACGCAGGTTACGTTCACGACCGCCGGCTACTACAACTTCCAGATCACGGCCACCGATTCGCAACTCACCACAACACAATTCGCCACCGTGCAGGTGAATCCGGCCAACCTGGCGCCGGTCGTGTCTGCCGGCCCGAATCAGACAGTCTCCCTCCCGAGTGCAACGTTGACTTTGAATGGAAGCGTGTCCGACGACGGTCTGCCATCGGGCGCGCAGGTCACAAGCTCGTGGAGCGAACTCAGCGGACCGGCCGCCGTCTCGTTCAGCAATCCCACCAGTCCGGCGACGCAAGTGACATTCACCACCGCCGGCACCTATGTGTTACGGCTGTCGGCGAGCGATACCCAACTGACCAGCACATCCGACGCGACGATCACGGTTTATCCGGGACCGCAGAATCAGCCTCCGGTAATCAACCCTGGACCGAACCTGAACTCCATCGCCGGCAGCTATGTTTACCTGAATGGCAGCGCGAGCGACGATGGCTTACCCACCGGCAGCCATCTGACGGTGACGTGGACCCAGCTCAGCGGTCCGGCGCCGGTCACGATCTTCCAACCCAATTCGCCCGGGACCACCATTCTGACTCCGCTCGCTGGCGTGTACGTGCTCCAGTTGTCGGGCAACGACACGCAACTCACCACCAACGCTAGCGTCACCGTCACTGCGCTTCCGCCCGCGAATCAGCCGCCCAATGTCTACACGGGCTACTATCCGCCGATCCAGTTGCCAACCAATTCCATCAATCTCACTGGACAGGTCACCGACGATGGCCTCCCGAGCGGGACGCTTGTAAGTGCGTGGTCCCAAGTCAACGGCCCAGCCCCGGTGACGTTTGCCAACCCCGGCCAGACCAGCACGCAGGTCACATTCCCGGTCGCCGGAAGCTATCAACTACGCCTGACGGCCAGCGACTCGCAGCTGACCACCTACTCGGATGCCAACATCATCGTCAACCCCGCCGATCAGGCGCCCAACGTAACGCTGAATGGGCCGGGAAGCTTTATCCTGCCCAACAACACCGGCACCTACACCGTAACGATCAGCGGGGGCACAGGTCCCTTCACGCAGACCTGGGGCATGTTGTCTGGTCCTGGTCCTATCACGTTCAGCGATCCGAACGCAACCGTGACTCAGGCCACGTTCCCGTTGCCGGGCAGTTACACGCTGAAGTGCACGGTCACCGATGGTCAGTTGACGACCTCAACCACGATGGGCGTCAGTGTTCGCCCAGCCACCCAGGGGCCGCCGGAAGTGGCCATCTCCATCCCGCAGGACGGCGCGCTCGTCACTAATCCGACCCCGGTGACTGGGACGATCGTGAGTCCGGGAGGCGACCCCGGCGCTGGATGGACGGTCGAAGTCAGCCTCAACACACAGGACGGCGCGCCCACACAAAACTGGGTCACGCTGATCTCGTCCTATTACTTCCCCGGCGTCAACCAGCAACTAGCGACCCTCGATCCCACCGTCCTGCTAAACGGGACCTACACGATTCGGGTCACCGCCACCGACAGCTACGGCCAGATTTCTTCCACGACCTCGAGCTTCACTGTCGGCAAGAACGCCAAGCCCGGAGACTTCACCATCTCCTTCACCGACCTCAATATTCCCGTCGGTGGACTGCCCATCACCATCACTCGCACCTACGACAGCCGCGACCACGGCATCCACGATTTCGGCTACGGATGGTCGCTCGGCGTCGCTAACGTTCGCTTGGAGAAGAACCGCGTCCTCGGCAAGAGCTGGACTGAAACGCAAACCCACGGCGGCTACTTCGACACTTTCTGTCTCGGCGCCAACGGGGACCGCAACGTCACCATCTCCTTCCCGGACAACAAGCAATATGTCTTCCAGGCCGTGTCGCAGCCGCAATGCGAGAGCATCGCTCCCATCGTCACACCCACGGTTGGATTCGTGGAATTGCCCGGCAGTCCCGGAACGGCTGGCGCAACCCTGGTCCCTGCCGACGGTGGACAGGCACTTTTCGACGGACCGATCCCGGGCGACGTTAACCTGCTCGATTACAACGGTCAGTTCTATAACCCGACTGTCTTCATTCTCACCACGCGCGAGGGCTACCAGTTCACCATCGACCAGAAACTCGGCGTCACCAACATGTCCGACGCCAACGGCAACACGCTGACGATTAATTCGAGCGGTATCGTCAGCTCTACCGGCAAGAGCATTACCTTCACCCGCGATGCGCAAAATCGCATCACGCAGATTACTGATCCCAACGGCAATGTCCTGAAGTACGACTACTCCGGGATCGCGATGTACCAGTTCACCGATGCGGTCGGCAATCGCACGAACTTCGACTACTACTTCATTACAAACAACGTCGCCTTTCTGAGCGGCATTACCGACCCGCGTGGCATCCGCGTGGCGGCGAACCAGTACGACTATGTTGGCCATCTCACGAAGATCAGCGATCCCAACGGCGGCGCCAGCAATTTCGCCACCGACACCGCCGCGCAAACCGAAACCATAACCGACCGTCTCAACCACTCGACCACCTACGCCTACGACACCGACGGCAACATCACCTCGATAACCGACGCCAACGGCAAGACCACCACCTACACCTACGACACCAACGACAACAAACTCACCGAGACCAACGCTCTCGGCAAGACCACGACCTACACCTACGACGCCTCCAACAACCGCCTGAGCGAGACCGATCCGCTTGGCAACAAGACGTCTTACACCTACAACGCTCGCGGGCAAGTCCTCACCATCACCGATCCGCAGGGACACACCACCACCAACGTCTACGATTCCAAAGGCAACCTGACTTCGACTACCAACGCGAATGGTAAGTCGACGACCACCGTCTACGGCACCAACGGACTGCCCACGTCCGTCACCGACGCCAACAACAAGACCACCACGTTCCAATACGACGGCTTCGGCAACCTGACCCAGCAGACCGACGCGCTCAACAACATCAGCACGTATACCTACGACGCCAACAACAACAAGCTGAGCCAGTCCGTGACCCGCACCGTGAACGGCGCGCCGCAGACCCTCACCACCAGTTACCAGTACGACGCCGACAACCGCGCCACCAAGACCACCTATCCCGACGGCACCTTCACGCAAGTCCAGTACAACAATATCGGCAAGCAATCTGCGATCATCGACCAACTGAATCGCACCACCAGCTACACCTATGACACGCTCGGACGCCTGACCACCACCACTTATCCCGACAACACCATCGAAACCGCGACCTACGACGCTGAGAATCACCGGCTGACCTCGACCGACCGCGCCGGCCACACCAGCAGCTACACCTATGACGCCCTGGGCCGCCTGAGCAAGACCACCTACGCCGACAACACCTTTACCCAAGCCGCCTACGATGCCGCCGGCCGTGTCAACACGACCGCCGACGCCAACGGCAACACCACCACCTACGGGTACGACGCTGCGGGACGCCGCGCCACCGTGACCGATGCGCTCAATCACACGACCACTTTTGCCTACGATGCCGCCGGAAACCAGTCCTCGGTCACCGACGCCAACAGCCACACCACGCAGTATCAGTACGACCAGTTGGATCTTCTGGTGAAGGTCACGTATCCCGACAGCACCTTCTCCCAGACCGCCTACGACTCGTTGGGCCGCGTAGCCTCCAAGACCGACCAGGCGGGAAAAGTGACCTCCTACGGCTACGACGCCCTCGGACGCCTCACCACCGTCACCCAGGACGCAGCACCGGGCGGCTTCAATTACGTCACGACTTACGGTTACGACGAAGTAGGCAACCGCCTCTCCCAAACCGACACCAAGAACCACACCTCCACCTACACCTACGACAGACTAGGCCGCCGTACCGGGAGAAAGCTGCCCGCCGGACAGTCTGAAAGCTATACCTACGACGCTGCCGGCAACCTGAAGACAAAAATAGACTTCAACGGCAAGACGACAACCTACGCTTACGACCAGCAGAACCGTCTGCTGTCGAAAACTCCCGATCCCAGCTTCAGCGCCAGCCCGATCACGTTTACCTACAACGCGCTAGGCCTAAGAGCGACCATGGGAGACCCGTCCGGCTCGACCACCTACACCTACGACACGCGCAACCGCTTGACTTCAAAGCAGACGCCCTTCGGGACCTTGAGTTACACCTATGATTCCGGCGGTAACTTGCTGACGATGAAGTCGTCGAATACAAACGGAATCAGCGATACATATACCTACGACGTGCTGAACCGGCTGAGCACTGTGACCGATCCCTCCGGAGCGACGACCTACGCCTGCGATGCGGCGGGAAATCTCCAGAGCTTCGCGTATCCGAACGGTGTGACTCATGCCTACACCTACGACCAACTCAACCGTCTGACGCAGATGGGCGCGTCGAAGAACGCTACGGCGTTGTCGAATTATGCCTACACGCTCGGCGCGGCGGGGAATCGCCAGTCGGTGGCGGAGTTGAGCGGGAGGACGGTTGCTTATGGATATGACGCGCTCTATCGGCTGACCTCCGAGACCATCGCCAGCGATCCGTCGAACCACAACGGCACGACTGCGTACCAGTACGACGCCGTCGGCAACCGCCAGCAGTTGATCGTCAATGGAGTGACGGCCAACACCTATACCTACGACTCCGACGATCGCCTCGGCGCCGACCAGTACGACGCCGATGGGAACACGACAAATTCTCTGGGCATCGCCAACAGCTACGACTTTGAAAATCACATGGTCACGCACGGCGCGGTGACCGTCGTCTACGACGGCGACGGGAGCCGCGTATCGGAAAGGGTCGGCGGGGTGACGACAAATTATCTAGTCGACACGCAGAACCCGACCGGCTACGCGCAGGTCGTGGACGAGATTCAGAGCGGAGTCGTCACTAGGACTTACTCTTACGGTTTGGAAAGGATCAGCGAGAAGCAAGCTGGAGGCACAACCTTCTATGGGTATGACGGGCATGGAAGTGTGCGCCAGCTAACTGACTCAACTGGCACAGTGACGGATACCTACGACTACGACGCGTTTGGGAACCTGGCCAGCTCAACGGGTTCAACCCCGAACAATTACCTGTTTGCCGGCGAGCAGTACGATGCAGCACTAGGCCTCTATTACAACCGTGCCCGGTACTACAACAACTCCACCGGCAGGTTCTGGAGTATGGACACGTTTGAACCATTTGGAGGAGATCCACGTGAGTTGCACAAGTATCTGTACGCCAGCGCAGACCCGGTGAACAGGGTAGACCCCAGTGGAAATCAGGACCTTATTTCGCAAGCGGCCGCCACTGACATATATGTCGGGCTGCAAACGATCACAGTTGTCTCAACGGAAGGGGTGATAGAAGTCGCGGAAGCGCCAGCGACGGTCAGCGCACTTCAGACTGCTGTGCAATGGGCTTTGACCACCATAGTTTTCGGTGTGTTGGTGGCACAGAAAGGTGACAATCCCCCGGTACAAGAGAAAGACAACCAACAAGAGCGCCACGGTGGGGTCTTGCAGGTTCAAGGAAGGGACATCGAAAAAAGCCCGCCGGACGCCACGACGGTAACCCAGGCGGGCTACACTCTGGACAAGGACACCCTTTCCTGGGGTTGGAGTCGGCCAGTGCCTTTGGGCGGCTTCGAAGCTCTGCAAAGGCTAAGTGGATTCGTAACAATACCCGGCCTCTTGAATTTCGCACAAATAGGACGACGAAAGTCCGCCTTTGTACAGGCCTCGCAATTTATTGAGAACGCCATAACCGCAGGCGGAACAGGACCTGTCAGCAAGTCGTTCAACGCAAACGATCCTCGTGTACCCGACGCTAGAGTAGATATTGCGGTGTACACCGGGCGCGCTTTTGTGCCGGGACCGTGAAGCATGAATGCGTGTCAGACATGCCGAGGAACAATATGAGCTGCGATTTAGATCGAACGTTCGCAGAAATGCGTAGATCTCTACCCAAGGACTCACGATCAAGGTCTTATTCTTTCTCAACTGCTAGCTTTCCTAGTTGTCCTGACCGCATCGAGACAGATCAGCTATTCATTACGACAGCCATGCACGGATACGACATGGGCTACAGGGCCGATGTCGTTAAGTTTCACGCGAAGAAGGAAACCTTCCAAGAACTCGGCCTTCTGATCCTGGCTGTTGTCTTCTGGCCCGGAGGTTGTCGAACACACATCGTACTGAATCATCCGCGTAGCGCAATCAAGAATCTGGTAGTCAGTTACAGCGGTTTGACTGCACGCTCCTCCGGGCACAAGACCAAGCCGGACCACTTTACTTTTTTGCCAGAGAAAATAGATAAATATCCGTGGAAGAGGTGGGGAGCCCAATTCTGGCCGCTGTCCAGCTTTCCGACCTTCTCATTAACAAACATGAAGGAGTTCGTCGTAAGCGAATCGGACTGGGCGTCCCGCGATACCGTAAAAGGATTTGGCGACGACGATGCGAACATCCGCTTGGCGGATCTGCTCCTCAACCTAGGGTACTCGGACGAGAGCGAGATCGTTCTCGAAGGAGAAGGTGGAAATCGAGGGGTTGGAATCAACAGTGCCGAGGCCGCATTCGAGGTTTGCCAAGACAAGGACGTTATCGGGTCCAGGGGATAAGCGGGGTCAGGGACGCCGGGTGGTGCCCCGCACATTGCAGCACTTTGCGATGTGTGGGTCTCGGCGGAAGGGGAATGCAGGGAGATCAAAATCAAACTTCGACTGACGAAGACTACCTTTGCCGCGATCTCTATTCCAATGGGTCTTGACGACTGCCTTCGCTGCCATGGTGCTTGGCTTCGTTCTTCGGCACAAAGATGTTCTTCGTGGCTGGAGTGTTCATCCTACTCGGTTTCTCATTCGAGGTGGTGCAAAGTGCCGTGAAAATACATCGGGAGCGTCCCCGGCGGAATCTTCCCCTGAGTGTTCTGGATCTGCTCCCACACGCCACGATTCTCTGCTTGCAGTGCTCCTGTTGTGCTTCGTAGTTCGTGAGCTGCTGCGAAGATAAGAGGTCAAGTGAATCGTCGACCGTTTCTTCTTGGTTTGATCGCCGGGATATTTACGGCCGTTGTGATTGCTTTTGTAGTCCTCAAGTACATCGGTCACGTTGAATCCGAGAGGAGCAACGGCACCGGAAAGGCCAAGGATGCAGTGGTCCGGAGATTCGTTGGAATTTCTGATTTATGAGTTGGGAACGGAGGCTAGTAGCGAGAATCCCCGTCCCTCCGAACCACCAAGATTCTGGCCGTTGCCGGGTTGGGCCTGTGGGCAATTTTTTGGGTTGTAACTATCGTATTTCATCATGGGCGCTGCGGGAGTCAAGTCCACAGCGGGTTAGGATGACGAATATTCAGAGTGATCCTCCCGGGCAGGTCGATCGGGAACCCGACGCATTCCGCTGGCAGCGACACCCACACATCGCAAAGGACGCGATGTGTGGGGCACACGGCTCTCCAAGTCCGATACTCGCCCCGCACAACCCCTGGTCACTGGTCGCTGCTGGGAAATCTATATGATTCGCCAGACCAGCAAAGGGTCATCAAGGAAGCACTTTCGGCGTTCGCTAGGATCACGCGCAGCAAGCAAACCCGTAGGAAGGAAGGTACTTTATCTACGCTCAAATTCACAATCTGGTCGCCGTGCTCTCGAAAGCAGGCGTCCTGACGGCCGACGCAGTCCTAGAAGCATTGGTCAAATTCGGCCAAGCTTTGGTGGAGGACTTCGGAGCGGCTCTCCTTGGAGAGGTCTCGTTGGCACTCGTCGGCTCGAAACAGTTCGAGAAGGCAGAGGGCATAGCAGGCCTTATTAAAGGACAAGAAAAAAGCGAACATTTGCGGGCTCTTGCTGAAGCCGAAGCCAAGGTCGGCGAAAACGATAGGGCAACTGCGCTTCTTCAGGTGGCACGGCGGGCTGCGTTCATCTACGAATTTCTCACGGAGCAGGCCCAAAGCATCGCTGCTGTGGCAGGGACAATGGAAGCCATCGACAAGAACGCGGCAGTTGAGTTCTGGGAGTCTGCCGTCGCTGTTGCGGCGCCAGCTCAAAATCGAGGTGGGACCGATGGTCCGGAAGCCTCAGGAGTCCTGTTAGAAGCCGTCGAAGCGCTTTGCCGTCTAGCTCGCGGCGCGGAGGCTAGGAAGGTTGCTGCCCAAATCGAACTACCCTGCCTTCGCGAAAGAGCGATTGAATTGTGCAAATGAATTGACCTGCCCGAATTTCCGCGCGCTGGTTGGCTACTCGGTTTGTGAGATTTTGACTGGACCGTAAACCCGGAGCGGCGTTGGAGTCGAATGGACTTGAATTTTCCCGGCGGATCGCTTGAAATGCTAGTGCCTCTCGCAAGTGCAAGGAGAACGATCTATGAAAAGACTTTTCAACAGGTTATCTATTTATCAGGTGAGCTGCCTCTGCGTTCTGCTGGCAACCCTGTCGGCAATCGCAATCGCACAGACGAATGATGCGGTCAAACAGTCGTCCAAGCGCGCCACCAATTCCGAAGCCTCCAAGACCAGTCACCATACAAAAATGTCCAACCCAGCGGGAAAACCAGCTACGCCTATTGCTCCAACCCCAACCGGGACGGGAGGTGGTGCAAATGCCCCATTCGCCCAGCCAGACTCAGCAATGTCGGCTCCGCCTGGATGGGTGCCACCTGCCCACAACGCCCAGCAAGTTCCCCACGGCAACCATAGCGCTGCGGCCACAAAGACACGTGCGAAAAAGGACAGCCGAGTGAGCGGGACCGTACCCAAGAAGTAAGGGTTGCGAGGGCTCGGGAACAGATACGAGTTGTCCCGGGGCTCAGCGGAATCGTGCGGTGTCGCGGATCTGCCGGGCTGACGTCTCGAGAAAATCGTCCAGAGATTGATTCGGTTCACGCTGCAATCCCGTCTTTTCGGTGATTCGAGTCGCAATTTTGTGGGCAACCTGATCGCGGAGTATCAGATCCATCTCGACTCTGCGGTGCAAATAGGTTTCGATCAGTACCAGTTCCTCGGAGGCAATTAGTGCGAGTTGCGGATTAGCCGGTGCGGATTCCGTGACGGTGCTCCATTCCGGCCCGACCTCCCCGGTGCGATTATCGTGAACGACGACCGTCCCCGCCACGTAGTCTCCAAGCCGGCGATTCTGGCTATTCAACATCATGCAAACAATGCCCACGCCGTACATGCCAGGCAATCCATCGATCACTCGGAGCAAATTGCGTCCAATCGCCTCGTAGACATTGATTGGCCGTCCTGACGCGTGGATAACTCTGATTTTCGCTACTCGCTTGCCCGGCGTCTGCCCCTTCCAGATGATCTCGAAAAAGGCAAAGTATCCCCAGTAAACGCAAAACACGAATAGGATGACGATAGCTGGCGCCCAGCTAACGGGAATCCATTGGAGATAGCGGAATATTCCAGCGGCTGCGGCGAGCGTTCCCACGAACGCAAACAAGAATATACCGATGACGTACAGCACGAATTGAATTAGAGTGTCGATTGCCAGGCCGAGGAACCGGCTGCCGATTCCGGCCAGTGGTAACTCCAGGGCAATTTGCTCGGGAGTATCGATTTGTAATTGGTCTTCAGACTGCACTCGTGATCTCCACTCGCTGGTTGGAAAAACGCAAGCCGCACTGGAGCAGGCTGGAACAGCTGCTCGAGCGCGCTACTAACAAGGGATTCAAATCCCTTTCACGCTTCGAATTACAGGAACTCGGCCTTTTGTACCGCCAAATCGCTGCCGATTTAGCAGCGCTTCGCGAAGACCGCGGTTCCATTCATTTTGCCCACTATCTAAACCAATTGCTGGCGCGCGCCCACAATACCATTTATTCCGCTCACAGAGCGAGTCCGGCTGCCATGGTTGAGTACTTCCGTTTCGCCTATCCGCGGATATTCCGTCAAAATCTCGGTTACTGCCTGGCGGCATTTTTCATTTTCCTCGGGTCAGCCATTGTGGGAATGGCGCTGACCTATCACGACCCGGATTTCAAAGTGAAGATACTTGGGCCTGAGATGGTGGAAACGATCGAGCGTCATCAGATGTGGACCCACTCCATCGTGGGGATTAAGCCGGTCGCCTCCAGCGCCATCATGACCAACAATCTGGGCGTCGCCTTCGCGAGTTTTGCGGCGGGCATTACAGGTGGCGTTGGGACAATTTATATGATGATCTTCAATGGACTGCTGATCGGAGTCATCGGAACCGCGTGCCGGCTATCGGGGATGAGCTTGCAGTTGTGGAGTTTTGTCGCACCCCATGGCGTCCTCGAATTGCCCGCCATCTTTATTTCGGGCGGTGCGGGGTTGCGACTAGCCTACGGTTTGCTCTTCCCGGGTTTTCTACCTAGAGGTGAGTCGGTAGCTCGCGCCGGAACCGAGGCAGTCAAACTGTTGCTGGGAACAATCCCTATGCTAATCATCGCCGGAGTGATCGAAGCTTTTGTATCCCCCACAGGGCTGGCAGTTGCCTTGAAATTCGGCCTGGCGGCTGCACTGTTCGCGCTGCTCCTGACCTACCTGTTCTGGAAGCCAGCGTCGCCGTCTAAAGCTGACTTCGCTGCTTGATCTCAAGGTAGGAATTCACCACCGCGGTGGAGAGCTTGCCAGAACTGGTTTCCATAGCCAGGGCGCCGCGTTCGCGGAGGCGCGCCAGCAACAATTCGCGCCGGTGGACCACTTCCTGAGCGGCCGCAATCTGATACATCTGATCTACGTTTTCTGGTCTTTGTGCCGCAAGCTCATTCAGGTCCGGCTGCCCGATTACGACAAACAACACCAGGTGGCGAGGCATCAGTCGCGAGGCGGCCTCAATCACTTCCGGAGTCATTGCCGTTTCCGCGAGATCGGTAATCCAAACCACCAGACTACGCCGCTTCTGATCGTTGAGCAGCCGGCTGGCAGCCTGTAAGTGGTCGCCCTCCCATTGGTCTTCGTGCACCAGTGCAAGCTGCCCCATCATCTGCATCAGGTGCGCGCCGCCGCGGGCTGCCGGAACTCGTTGCCGGATCCCGCGTCCATAGGCCAACAATCCAACCCGGTCGCCGGAATACAAAGCCACCTGGGTCAAGGTCAACGCAGCGTTAACGGCATAGTCTAACTTGCTGAGGCCCGCCACCCGCGTACGCATGAGCCGGCCAGAATCGAGCAGTATCCAGATGGATTGGCTTCTCTCAATTTCGTAGAGACGAGTGACCAACTTTCCGCGACGTGCGCTGGCGGTCCAGCAGATGTCACGGAATTCGTCCCCCTCGCGGTATTCGCGGAGGCTTTCGAAGGCGCGCCCGGTGCCGCGGAAGCGCGTGTAACGCTTTTCCAATTCTATTTGCCGGCTGCGGATGAGATAGACCGAATGGCGCTTGGCCTCCTCCAGGTTTGGATAAGTCGTGACAGTTTGCGCCAGCGGCACTTTCGCCCAACGTTCCGCGATCCTCATCGGACTCTGATAACGAATGTAAACGTCGCCAACAATAGCCTTCCCACGAGTCATGGGAAGAATCGAGTATTGTCCTTCGGCGTCACTACGCGGACGGGCAGTAACCGCCAGCTGCGCCGGCTCAAAACGCAACTGGTGCGGCAGGTTATCCAGAAGTTTTGCGTGCACAGTGGAGTTCGATGCATTAAAGAGTGTCAGCCTGACTTTTGATTCTACTGACAAGGCCGCTGGGGAAAGCCACGACCGGCAAACCGTCAGTTGCGTCGGCAGCGGCAGTTGGGTTACGTCCAGAAGCCACACCAGAAATACGAGGACATCCCACGCGAACATGCCAAACACGAAGCGATTGTCCGCAAATGCAGGGACCAACCAAATCAGGCCCACCAACAGAAGGAAGAAAAAGCGGTTCGCGAACGCGACTCCGGCCCGCTTGAACGGACGGGCCTGTCCCTCGACGGATGCTGGAATTAATTCGCCTGGGTTATTCGGGCCTGGTTTATCCCGAATTGGTTCAGTTGGACGTTCACTGCTAACATCCCGGTCTTCGAGATGAGTAGCGTCAACGCTCACCGCGGTACCTCGACGGCTCGCAGTACGTCTTGCAGCACCTGGTCGGGCGTGATGCCTTCGAGATCGGCTTCAGGCTTCAGCACAATGCGATGGCGGAGGACCGGCAACGCGGCTTGCTTTACGTCGTCGGGAATGATGTAGTCGCGACCATCCACAGCTGCGATAGCTTTGGAAAACACCATCAGACTCACTGCCGCCCTTGGACTCGCTCCCAGAGAAAGCGCCGGCCATGCGCGTGTGCGCCGCACCAGTTGCACAACATAAGTGAACAGCGCCTCCTGAACCTTGACGGTTCTGACCTCCTGCCGGGATTGTTTCAGCAACTCCGGCTCAATCGGACTGAGTCCCGCGCTGCCCAGATCATGAGAATCAAATCCATTCTGGACGTTCGAAAGCAATTGAACTTCTTCGCTGGCCTCCGGATAGAGCACGCGAATCTTAACCAGAAAGCGATCCAGTTGCGCTTCGGGGAGCGGATACGTGCCCTCGAAATCCACAGGGTTCTGCGTCGCAAATACGGTGAAGAACGGAGACAGATCGTGGCGCGTGCCGTCAATCGTGACCTGCCGCTCTTCCATGCATTCCAGAAGCGCGGCCTGCGTGCGTGGCGGCATGCGGTTGACTTCGTCTACCAGCAGCAGGTGAGTGAAAACCGGTCCATGATGGAGCTGAAAAGTGCTGTCCGCCAAGTTGAGCACATTGGTGCCGATGATGTCGGCGGGCATTAGATCCGAAGTACATTGCACGCGCTGAAAATCAAGTCGTAGAAGATGCGAGAGAGTCTTGACGGCGAGTGTCTTGGCAATCCCAGGCACGCCTTCCAACAGCGCATGACCCTGGCAGAGCAAAGCGATCAGACACTGCGTCTTGAGCTCTTCCTGGCCAACCACGACCTTACTCATTTCATTCCGGAAGTGCTGCACCAACTGCGGAACCGCTTCCATTAATTCTTCTCCTTGCCAGACTTGGAAAACAATTTTAGTTTGGCCGCATAGTCATCCAAAGACCTTACCAACCGCAAGGCGGCGCTAGGTTTCAAAGTGTTGTCATATTGAGCGGATTCACAGTCGCGAAGAGTTGCGCTGAAATTCGCGTCTTGAAAATTCCATCGGTCGCGGACGGCACGCTCCAGTTCGTCCACTGGGGCATTGTTGGCCATTCCTAACCGTCGCGTCAGCCAATAGCGAAATCGGTGATAACTAATGTCCACTGCCACTGATGTGGCATTGGCCTGCTTGTACAGAGCACCCAGCGTCCGCACAAACTCCAAAGGCGAAAGCCGAATTTCCCCGGCCGGAATGCTGATCGGCCCGCTTCGCCTCGAATACGTGAGAAGAATGGTCAATGTAAACAGCGCAAACTGAAGAAAAATCCACTTCACGGGCGAGCTCTGGATCGAGGCCGTCAGCGAATGCCGATACCCATGAAAATACTCATCCCACAGAATGCGTGTTTGCGGTTCCCCGATGCAAGCCAGAAAGAACTCCAGATTACCTGGTTCTTTCAGCCCGGCGTTGGTGAGCGGGGTCGCCGAAGCCCACCAGATCACTTCTCCTTTTCCAAATTTGTATTTCACTACCATCTGCTTGTCGCCGTCTCCGTAGAGCGGCAGGGCAAACGACTCCGATTTCCAGTATGCCTCTGGGGCGAGCGTAATCTCTGTTGCCGCATGGGTGATGGAGGATGGTGACAACGCACTGAGCTTCTTCCACGTCATGCCGGACAGTGGGTCCGGCACAATTCCGTTCTCCGGAAGGGAGAATCCGACAAAAGGTCCAGTAGCAATGATGTGTCCGCCGTTCTCCACGAACTGGCGGAGCCGGTTGCGTTCCTCGGTCGTGGGTGCATCCGATGGTTCCGCAATTATGAGCGTCGCACCCGCGGCTTCGGGCAGGTCGCTCGGCGACTGCTCCCATCGTTCCACGGTGTACCCCGAAGCCTTCAGTAGCAGGTAAGCGGCCTTGGCGCCGCCTGAGTTGACCGAATAAGTAGTTGGACTTTCGCCGGCGCCGTCGTTGTCCGACCCCTTGGTAAAAATGAGAGCGGTCACCACCAGGAACAGAAACACTCCACCCGCAATCAGAAATAACTTTCGGTCGCCCGCGCTCAATTGGATTGGCAACCCAGTTTCTCCAGTTGGGCTAAGGTCTCGGAAAACGCATTAGCGTCGGCTTCGTGAGTACCATACCAAACCAATTCGAAGGTTCGCGTCAGGCTGCCAAGCGTTTTGCGATGTTCGCTGGCGGCCGGCAAAAGTCGCAAGTATTCGCGGGGAGTGCGAGCCGTGTCGGGCGGCCACAATTCCTGCGCTTCGAGGAAAGAAATTCCGCACCAATACCCGAGATGGATGGCATCCCGCCAGTTTCCGCTGTCTGCCGCCCGTCGAGCCTCGCTCATCCAGAGCTTCCATCCCTTGCTGGAGACTGGCAGCGAATGGTGCCCAATCGGCTCCACGCCTGCGTTATTCCGGATCGTCCGGTACATCCAATACGCCACTGCGAGGAGAGCTAACGCCATCATTCCGTAAACCACTACATTGCCGATGGTGGGAATCGCCGAAGACTGAAACACTCGGCCCAGTAAGTTGATCAGTAGTTCCAACGCTCGTTGTTTGAACCGGTCCAGCCAAGTGGGTCCATGGACACTTTGGAATTCCCGACCGGCAAGAATTCCGTCCAGCAGAACTCGCTTCTGGGAAACATCCGTGGAGGAGTCCTGGAATGAGGCTGCTTCGGAACGCAGAATTTGCAGCCGGGCGAAGGTGCGGTCCTGAATCTCGGCGCTCGGCTTTCTCTGCCACTCATTTAGGTTTTGGCGCAGCCATTCGGAGGACACCTCAAATGTTCGTTGTGGGGTTTGGACGCGCCAAACTGGAGGAATACTATTCAGAAGCTTCGGCACTTCTTCCGGAGTGGCCAACTGCTTGGTGGCGGAAGCCAGGTCGTCGAGCTCGGCAATATACTCGGAGACAGTGAGCGTGCGTGTCGGCGGTGCTCCAGGCTCCGGTTGGGCAAGACAAACGGCACACAGGAAAAGGCACCACAAAACGAGAAGCCCATGGCGCCAGCGCATTTGGCAGCCTATACCGCGGCCGGCGCTGTAGTACCGCCTTGCGTGGCATCGAGAGTGGACATCATGAGTTGCAGGTCGAAGGCTTCTTTCCGCACTCGCTGATCGTAATAAACCAGCGACAGTGCAATGGTCATCAACGGGCCCACAAGGGATTGGCTAAGGAAGGTGCACACCGGGACTGCGATCTGAGTCCAAACCGGGACGACCGTCAAGGGACGCGGGCCGCTGCGAGTGAATATTCCTACTGCCGCAAAAATCGGTATTTCCCAAAGCATAGTGACGATATACGTCAGAACAACAAACAAAAAACCGATCACGAATATCCGACCGCGATTACCCTTGGTCAGTTCCGCACTGCGCGACGTTGCGTCCCGCAGCCCCTTATCCTCTAAAACCGCAACCGGGATCGTCAGAGCCCACATCAGCGCGAGAATAATTCCCGGAACTATCAGTAGGACGAACCCGATTCCGACACCGATTCCCACGCCGATCATGATCAGCGCCAAATACAGAATCCTGCCTTTGATGCCAGCGAACGCCTCGGAAACACTGGTGCTGGTTCCCAGATGAACCTTGGAAACCGCAATTACGGTTGCACCCTGCGACGCCGCGGCAGCGCCTAAGGAAAGGACCATTGTTACAAAGAACCACACTAGAGTCGTCGCCGTGAACTTCGCCGGCGCCCCGCCACGAACAGCAACCTCGACGAGTTGGAAGCCCAGCACCACAAGCTGGGGCAGTGCGATGATTCCGACGAACAGTGCAAAGTGCTTTCGGTACAGGAAGAAGCTCCGGTCGAGCAACTCGCCTAAGCTCATGGGGCGCAACGAAGTGGTCATAGGCCCTCCCTTCACGTGTAACTGCAAATCGGGAGGAGGATAACATAGACTCTGCGACTCTGCGATTTTTTGATTACTTCGTTGCTGTGGCGGTCAAGGGCCCGTCATTCTGCAGCCCTGGTCAGAACCAAGGCACGACTAACGGCCATCGACACGGCGTCTTCTGAAGAACTCTTGAAGGATTTGCGCCGAACGGCCCGCCAATACCCCACTACGAACTTCCGTCCTGTGATTCAATTTGGGGTGATTCAAGACCGGCAACACCGAATGGACGGCGCCCGCTTTGGAGTCATCCGCCCCATACACCAGACGGCGGATGCGGGCATGAATCAATGCACCCGCACACATCGGACACGGTTCAATGGTAGCGAACAGCTCACACTCACCTAATCGATGGTTCCCGATGTGAGCGCCCGCATCGCGTAACGCGACAACTTCAGCGTGGGCGGTGGGATCGTTGTCGGCAAGATTACGATTCCATCCTCTCCCGACCACCTGCCCGTCGCAGATGACTACCGCTCCGACCGGGACCTCTCCCATCTCCAGCGCGCGTTGCGCGCAGCGCAGGGCTTCTTCCATGTGAAGTTCGTCGGAGGCCGTCGGCGAGGATGCGTCGTCGGTGCGCGATCTGGGGCTGCCGGACATGGGAGTTAGAAATATTGTACGGTTTCGAGCACTAGGGCGCTTCACAGAGAACTTTTTCTGTCGCCAGCTCCTTGGGTTTTCGCGCGACTTTGTCCGAGTGGGGAACGCCGTTCCTTGAAGAAGAGGGAGACCGTTTGCCGCTTTAGATGACACGCAGAACGGTGCGGACCACTTCCGGCACAACTGCGTGGACCACTAGTGGCACTACAGTTGCCACCACGCAGCGCGTTACGACCAGCGCCGGCAGCGCAATCAGTGCCCAAAAGGCGGTTGGAAGACTGGCGATGTAGGCTTTCATAAACATGTCCTTGGCTTGTAATACGCAGGCGGCCTAAAAGAAGTTTCATGAAGAATTTCGAGGAACTGGCAGATGTCTTTAAACCGTTGTTTGCCCAACACTAAGCACTATTCTGGAATCAGCGGCAATCCCTGAATATTCCACGAGATGTGATGTACCGCGCTGTTCGTTGCCAGGATCGCCGACTTGCCGGGCGCGAACGCCAGACCTACGAGCCCGTGTCCGGAGACTTGAAGGCTGGCTTTTGCGTCAGGCGTGATTTTTACAATGCCGCGCTTGCCGGAGAGGGAAGCGGCGACATACAGATTGCCGTCGACGTCAAACGCGAGGCCTTGCGGGCGTCCCAGGCCACGGTAAAAAACCGACACGCTGCCATGTGGGTCCACTTTGTGAATGCAGTCGAAACTGGAGGTCGTGGGACCGGCGACGAACAGGTCGCCATGCGGGCCGAAAGCGAGATGGTAGGCGGAAACACTCGGCTCGAGTGTGGCAAAGACGAAAATTTGGCGGTCCGGAGCAATCTTGAAGATGGTCCCGCTGCGGTCGCCGACGTAGAGGTTCTGGGCCTGGTCGAAAGCCATCCCGGTGGCTACCCCCATGCCCTCCGCATAGGAAGACATCGTGCCATTGGGAGAAACTTTGTAAACCGTTTCGTCATGGCGCGATGAGACATACATCTGTCCCTCGCGATCGAAAGCGATCGCGGTCGCGTTCATCATTTCGTTGAGATACGGCTTGAGCGTGTAATTCGTGTCGATCTTGAAAATCGCGACAGGAACTTTTTGTCCGCGCGATCCGGAGAACGTCACGTAGATGTTGCCCTCACGATCCAGTGCGGGATTGGTGACGGGATGAAGGTTGTCGACGATCTGGACCGCCACCTGAATCGCATGCCTGTTGCTGACATGCCCATCGGTGCCGACGACGATAGGCCCTGAAACCGCGCCCTCGGGCACACGTGCGATTACGAAATCATCGGCGCTGATCAGAACCGAGCCCTCGATGTCGCCAAAGCTCACTTTGGGCCTGCGCAGTTCAGCCGGACGCAGGCCGCTGCCAACGATGCGCACCTCGCCTCCGGGCAGAGAAAAGCCGGGCGCGACCGCTTCGATATGCGGCTTGCCGTTAGCGTTCTTCTTGCCTAACAGTCGATCAGAAATCCCCATGAGTGAGTCCGGCGTAAGGCCGCGTCTACCCTATTAGAAGTCGAAAATACAGCAACAGATGCATAATAACGAGCGCGTACAGGCCCGCTCCGAGATCGTCGACCACTACTCCGATACCTTCCGGCAGGCGCTCCAGTTGCCGTACCGGCGGTGGCTTCAGAATATCGAAGACACGAAAAAGTATAAGGCCCGCAAGAAAAGTTTTCCAAGCAAGCGGAACGGCGATTAGCGCTACGAGCTGTCCTGCAACTTCGTCGATGACGACAAATTGCGGGTCTTTCACGCCGGAGCCGCGCACTACCCGTGTGGCCGCCGGGATCCCGATCAGCGTCACGAGGACGGCGGCAGCAATGGTCGCCCAGGTTCGGGCTTCGACCGGGACGCGCCAGCTTATCAGCGCCCACAGGATGACGGTCGCGACTGATCCCCAGGTTCCTGGTCCGGGCTTGAGATGGCCGATGCCGCCAAACGTGGCGACCAGTGTTGCCCATCGCGGCATGCGGGAGAGGGATGCCAGCGCCACAGCCGAGACGCTGGCGCTACGATCGGGGTTTATGACAACTTTGGCCGCATCGTTCACTCGGTTTCGTCCAAGTCGTCAAGATTGTGATCCCTGATTACTTCCTCTTCATCCTGAACGGGAGACGAAATCACGTACGCGCCGCTGGCCCACTTTCCGAGATCGATCTCGCGACATCGATCGCTACAAAAAGGGAAGTCGGGGGCGGTGCTAACGACCGACTTCTTGCAGATCGGACAGCGGAGTTTCAGGCGGCGGGGCATAGGCGGATTGCAGAAGTTAGAAGTCAGATTGCAGAAGTAAACCTTCAGGGTCTCACTCTTGCAATCCGACCTCTCACCTCTGACCTCTACATAATTTGTGCGACCAGGTCGTAGTCGTGCGCTTCCGTGATCCGGCAGCGGTAGAACTGGCCTTTCTGCGGATCGGTTCCTTCGGGATAGTCGTTCACGAAGACTTTGCCGTCAATCTCGGGAGCGTGCATGGCGGTGCGGCCTTCGAGAAGAAGGTCGCTCTCATCCGATGGACCCATCACCAGCAAGTCGACTTCGCGCCCCACGAGTGCTTTTTTCTTTGCGCGGCTGATCTTCTTCTGAATCGACATCAGCGACTTGCGTCGCCTCTCGATCTCTCCTGCAGGCACTTTGCTCTCGAGTTCGAACGCCCCTGCGCCTTCCTGGTCGGAGTAGCCGAAGGCTCCCATCCAGTCGAAGCTGGCCTCTTTAGTGAATGCGCACAGCTCCTCAAATTCTTTTTCCGTTTCACCAGGAAAGCCCACGACGAAAGAAGTTCGCAGAGTGAGATTCGAAATCGTGCGGCGCATCTTCTCGATCAACCGTAGAAAGAGGCCCGCTCCCCCTCCGCGTTTCATGCGTTTCAAAACCGAGGCGGAGGCGTGCTGCAAAGGCACGTCAATGTAGGAACAGATATTTTCGTGCGCGGCGATGGTTTCGAGCAGCCGGCCGGTGATCTTGTTGGGATAGGCGTAAAGGAAACGAATCCAGCGCAGTCCCTCGACGCCCGCCAGTTTTTCCAGCAGCAACGCCAGACCGTCTTTCAAGCCAAAGTCTTCGCCGTAGCAGGTTGTGTCTTGCCCAATCAGTGTGATCTCGCGGACGCCGGAATGCGCCAGCCGCTCGGCCTCGGCGATCACCGACTCGAAACGTCGCGAACGGAATTGTCCGCGCAACTGCGGGATGATGCAAAAGGTGCAGGGATGATCGCAGCCTTCGGCAATCTTGATGTAAGCCGTATAGCCCGGGGTCGCAAGCACGCGGGGCGTGGCCTCGTCATAAAGATAATTGGGAAGGTCGGCGATCGCGCCGTCCCACGAGTCGCGCGCAAAACGTCCCTGTTGCCGGCGGTGGTCGCCTTCTGGGCGCGAGGTTAGGATATTGAATGGGCTAGGCGTTCCGTTCGTTGGTGCCACGCCTGCGGCGGAGAGAATCTTCTCCAGTTCGCCGGTGCCGACGACGGCATCCACTTCCGGGATGTTCTTCCGAATCTCGTCGTGAAAGCGCTCGACCAGGCAGCCCGCCACCACCAGCTTCTTCGCTCTGCCGTTGGTCTTGTGGCGCGCCATCTCAAGGATCGTGTCAATCGATTCCTGCTGCGCGCTGCCAATAAATGAGCAGGTATTGACCACGATCACGTCCGCATCTTCGGCCGCTGGCGTAAGCTCGGCGCCGGCGTGCGCGAGCATGCCCATCATGACCTCGCTATCCACGAGGTTCTTGGGGCAGCCCAGGCTGACGAAGCCAACCTTCGTCGGAGCAGGCTGCTGCCAAGGCGCGGCAATGTTTTTCGGTTCGGACACTGGAGAACGGTCAACCGGAAAGGGAGACTTGTTGATTTTATCATCCGTATGCCCCCGGCAACGCAGAGGGCTGCGCTGTTAACCCCCCGCATCACCAAAAGTACTTTCGTTATCACTCAAGGACGGTGCCCGTGCTACTCTTAGGAAAACAAACTACATCCCTCAACACTCCGGAGGAGAGATGTCGCTTAAACGCCTCACCGCTTTGCTGGTTTGCGTCGTTGTCCTCATTGTCGGCGCTAGCGCGCAGCGGAACGAGATTTCCGCCACTTTTGGGAAGATCTTTATCAGTTCGCAGCAGGTCAAGGGAGCGAATTTCTTCGACCCGAACATTCATTTTGGCAATGGGATGACCATCGGCGGCAACTATACCCGCCTTCTCAGGACCTATGGCGTCTTCGGGATTTCCGGTGAAGTATCCGGCGTGTATTCACCCGATGAGGATCTGAACCTGAGCCAGAACCTGATACCGGAAGGCTATAAGGCGTACTTCATCACTCCTGCCGTGCGGGTGAACTTTTTTTCTCGGGAGACGTTCACGCCCTGGGTGAGTGTCGGTGGCGGCTACGGTGGCTTCCGGATGTCGAACCAGCTGGTTTTTTTCGGAACGAATCCCGGGAAGACCAGCACCAACACAGGCGTATTTCAGTTCGGGACCGGACTGGACGTCTGGCCCTGGCAGAAGTGGGGCATCCGCATGGAAGCGCGCGATTTTTATTCTGGCGTACCCGATCTGAACGTCACTACGGTGCGCAGCCGGCAACACAACATCTACGTTGGCGGTGGATTTATCCGGCGCTTCTAGGCTAGCTAACGCGGCCCTTGATTCCGCTGGTTTGAAGTCCAACCAACAGAGCACTAAAGAGATCCTGCCGTAGAGACGCGGCAAGCCGCGTCTCTACGGGAAATTTGCGGGTTGGTTGGGAAGTTCTTCGAGAGTCTTCGAAACTGATTTCTTAACGTTCTACGGCGGCAATCTCCTCGAACAGTTCGGGCAAAGCTCGGGCCCCTTCCGCGGACTGACCAAAGCGGGCGGATTCATAGGCGCGCGTAAACGTGGCGACCTTTTTCTGCAAGACAGGTTCCTGAATCGCGGCGACAAAATCGTGCGGCGTCTGCCCGGGTGATTTGCGCCAGCCTCGCCGTGCTAGCCGTCGCAGCATCTGGTCGTACCAGAGCGTGGCGGATTCGCGCGGCGCGCGGTCCGGATGCGCGCGCAACCTACGGTTCGCTACTCCACGAATAATTTGGCGGAGATTGAGTAGGATAAGCAGCAGCCCCGACACTGCCACGCTGCCGCCCAGCCATCGGCCGGGAGACTGCGTGATCTGCTGGTGTGTCCGGCGTGCAGAGCTCAACAACGACTGGTAGTTGCGTGAATACCAGGCGCGCAGGTCGTCGTACAGACGACGGCTGCCTTGGCCCGCGCCTTCTCCCAAAGAGCGCTGGTGGGTCACGTCGTAGTTGATCACCCATTCCCGCCAGAAGGACGCAGCGGCATCCACATAGAGGGACAATCGCGACCATCCCGAGTGCATCTCCAGATCCCCTCCGGGAGTCGGGTCGAAACTGACCCAACCGGAGCCGGGGAAATAAGCCTCTACCCATGAATGTGCATTACTGGCGCGCACCAGGTATTGGCCGGTCAAATCGTTGAATTCACCGCCGCGGAATCCGGTCACGATGCGGGAGGGAATGCGTAGCGACCGCAACATTACGGCCATGGAACTGGCAAAGTACTCGCAATGCCCCTTCTTCCTTTCGAACAGGAAATGAGCGATCGGATCGCGCGGGACGATGCGGCCCAAATCCAGCGTGTAGCCAAAGTGGGTGCGCAGATACCGTTCCATGGTCACAGCTTTGTCATAGTTATTGGGAGCGGTGGCAGTGATGTCTTCCGCCAACTTCGAGATGCGAGTATCGAGTGGCGGCAATGCGAGATAGATTGCCAGCGCGTCCGGCACCGTGTTGGGCGCCAAGCGCAATTCGCTGGCGTCGGGCTCGCTCAGTTGCGATTCGGCCTCGTAGCGATTTATGGGGTGCTCGGAATCGAGATTGTAGACCGCTCCACCGGCATCGGTAGTGATGTGGTTGAAGCTTCCAATCAGACTCGCTGGCTTTTCTGCAAGAAAGATGACGTTGGTCCCCAGAGGTTCCATCAGTACACGATAGCGAACCTTGTGGAGCGGGAGGCCGGAAGGGGTCTTGTCGGCGGCCATTCCCAATCGATAGCTGCCATTTCCTGAAGCCTTGAGGTCGAATTGCGCAAACGGATTCGCCCAGGCTTTCCCGTCAAATTGGCTCAGCGCGACCCCACGCCACTTCAAATCGTAGGCACCCTCGAGATCGTTCTCAATCTGGACGTGCATCACCACGGCGCTCGATTGCTGAATCTGGCCAATCCGCCCCAATTGAACGCGATCGCTGAAGCCAATAGAAAGGTCGTTGCCCGGAGAATAGGCGGTTAAGTAACGCGATGAAACCCGGGGGAGCAGAAAAAAAATCAGGGATCCGCCCGCCAGGATCATCAGCATCAACATGGGGGCGGTGGCCAGTAGAACATTTGTCATGCGACGGTAGGGCGCCGAGTCCTTCGGTTCCTGCGCCCGTCCGCTGTCTTCCGCGACCGAGTGGCGCATTTCCATCAAGACAAAAGTGATGACTGCAACCAGCAGAAATCCTGCGAAAGAAAACAGAAAGACGCTGTCTACGGTGAGCACCGCGGCTGCCAGTACCATCAGGAACGACAGCACTGCAAGCATGAAATGGTCGCGCCCGCGCTGGAGCGAGAACAACCGGATCACCATACCGAACAAAACCAGGTGCACCGTCGATACCAGGAAACTGCGCGACACGAAGAAATAATCCGCGAAGTAGACGGCGACGTAGAGCACCGTCAGGTAGGTCGTCCAGCGCTCAGGGATAGTGAATTGCTGATGCGTGAGCAGGTGATATCCGCGAACCAGCAGGGCGCATCCGACTACGATGACCGCCGGCAAATCCAATCCACCCGTGGCAGCCAGCGTTCCAAAGCCGGTCAGTACAAGAAGATAGAGGGATAGATTGAAGTAACGCTCAATGGCCATCGCCATCGTGACTTTTCCCGGATTGGCAGTGGCCTCAAGCACGGTTCCAGTCTATTGTTGGCGAAATTGGCGAGGAAGGGAAGTGTCCGCGGTAACTGGCACCCGCGGACCCTGCGAAGTGAACGGGCAGTGTTTAGTCTTTGTCCAGATATTCCGCCGGTACATCGTCCTCCGAAACTTCATGGGTGTGAACTTCTTCTTCTTCGGCGTCCCCGGCGTTTTCCACACCCGCCACTGCCTGGGCCTCGAAGGCGTTGCCTTCTTCGAGCAACTCGTCGACACTTTCGGAATTTGCCCGTTCGATATTGGACAATCCCTGAAGATCTCCCGATTGCCCCGCGGAACGTGCTCTTGCACTCTCCCGCGCGAATGAAACGATGTTGTCGGGCTGAGCCTTTTTAGGCACCTGTCTCTTCCGCGCGCTCAGTGCTTTCGTGGCGAGTGTTTTCGTGACGCTAAGAGTCGACTTCGCCGACGTTTTTTTCTTGGCGGCCTTCTTCTTAGCGACTTTTTTTACGGGCGTTGCCTTCCGCTTCGCCAGTTTCTTTACCTGCTTCGCTTTCTTGCCAGCGGTTTTTTTCGTTCGCAGTGATAGTTTATTGGATTTCTTCTTGGCAGCCATACGCGCAGTCTACCACCGCTGCGCGTGGCAAGTCGTGGGCCTTCGATCGCAAAAATGACGGATTTGGCCTCCCGCAAGAATCTGTCCCGATGTGGCGAATCAATCCCGCTTCAGAAAAGTGCCTTCCTGGAGTTCCGCAAACGCCTGTTGAAGCTGTTCCTGGGTATTCATGACAATGGGGCCATACCAAGCCACGGGTTCGCCCAGAGGTTTTCCTGAGACCAGAAGGAATCGGATCCCGTCTTCGCCCGCCTGCACGGTTACTTCATCGCCTCGATCAAAAACAATGAGCGAACGGTTGTCGGCTTCCACGGGGGGCGCGGTATCAAGCCATTTCACGGATTCGGTTGGTACTGCGAGCGGGCCTGACGCGTTGCAGAATTTTCCGCTTCCTGCAAACACGTAGGCGAAGGCGTGGCGAGTAGTTTCCACGGGAAGAGTTTTCCTGCGGCCAGGCGAAACCGAGACGTCGAGGTAGATGGGCTCGGCGGCGATGCCATCGACAGGACCGCTCTTGCCCCAAAAGCTTCCGCAGACCACGCGCACATGAGTACCGTCATCGTCGGTGATTTCTGGGATGTCCAGCGCTTTGACTTCCTGATAACGAGGCGCGGTCAGTTTGAGCGCGGCGGGAAGATTGGCCCACAACTGGAAGCCGTGCATGCGTCCCGACTGATCGCCTTTGGGCATCTCCTGGTGAATGATGCCACTGCCCGCGGTCATCCACTGCACATCGCCGGTGGCAATTGCGCCGCGATTTCCCACGCTGTCGCCATGTTCTACCGTGCCTGCAAGGACATAAGTGATGGTTTCAATCCCGCGGTGAGGATGCCAGGGAAAGCCCGCCAGGTAATCCTCGGGGACGTCATTGCGGAAATCATCGAGCAAGAGAAAAGGATCGAAGTCTTTCGTGTTTCCAAAACCGAAAGCACGGCGCAGGTGAACGCCTGCACCTTCCATGGTGGGTTTCGATTTGATCACGCGCTTCACTGGTCGTATGGACATGTCGGCTCCTAGTTGAAGTTTGATGTCCAACCTTTCTGGGAGATTCATTCGTGGACGTTCTGCTGGTGGAAGACTGGCAAGGTACCAGAAAAAACATGCTCCGCTACTCCAAAGCGCACTAGTCTAATCGTAAGGGGCTCGCCCAACACAGTTCTTACATAAGGTCTGGAGGCGTGCGCCCATCCGGAGACAACGCACAGAAAGGTTGCTATGGAAACTATTGAGTTGATATAAGTGAAGTGGTTTTCTGTTACACTTCCGGACGCGCGGGGCACGTGTGTAACTCCCTTCTGCCAAATTAATTGTCGGCAAAAGGATTCGGAACAGTTACTGGATTCTTTCCGGTTGGTTATGATAAGTGCCTTCGCCACACTCCGAAAGGGTGAGCAATGGCATCGAAGGCGCGAGGAAAGTACGACCACCCGAAAATGGCCGGCGAATCGGATCCCATTGAGCGGGCGTTGCGGGAGAACGAAGATTGGTATCGAGATCTCGTCGACTACAGCCATGACCTGCTGTGCATCCACGATCTAGACGGCCGGCTTCTGTCGGTGAATCCGGCACCGGCGCGCGTTCTGGGTTACAGCGTGGAAGAGATACTGCAAATTCCCATGCGGGAGATGATCGCTCCCGAATTCCGCCAGCAATTTGATGAATATCTGAGCCAGATTCAGCGGCACGGCGAAGCGCACGGTTTCATGGCCGTTCTGACGCGTTCGGGTGAGCGTCGAATCTGGGAGTATCACAACTCCCTGCGGACTGAGGGGGTAGCTTCGCCAATCGTGCGCGGCATAGCCCACGACGTTACCGATCAGAAGCGAGCGGAGCAGGAACGAAATCGGGCCAACAAGAAGCTGCAAGAATACGAAAGAGTGGTGGAAGATTCGGACGAAATGATCGCCGTGATCGATCGGGACTACCGCTACCTGATTGCCAATGAGGCATTCGCAAGATCCAAAGGAATGGAAAGCGAGCAGTTGATTGGACGCCTTGTCGAGGAAGTCCTTGACAAACAGGTTTTTGAGACCGTCGTCAGACCAAGACTGGCTGAGTGTTTTCAAGGACAGGTCGTCCGGTACGAATTGTGGTACGAGAATCCTCTATTGGGTAGGAGATATTTGCTGGTGTCGTACTTTCCCCTCGAAGGCCCCACCGGGATCGATCGAGTAGTCGCCACCTTACGGGACGTTACGGAGCGTAAATGGGCGGAGGAAAGGCTTCGTGAATACGAAAAAGTCGTGGAAGGACTGGAAGAGATCATCGTGGTGGTCGACCGAGAATACCGCTACCTGATCGCCAATCAGACGTACTTAAGGTACCGGGGGTTGAAGAGAGATCAGGTCATTGGACATCTGGTCGAGGAGGTCGTAGGCAAGGAAGCCTTTGAGACACTTGTTAAGACAAAAATGGACGAGTGCTTCGAAGGCAAAGTGGTCCGGTACGAGATGCGGTACGAGTTTCCCAAGCTCGGTGAAAGGGATCTTTTTGTTTCGTACTTTCCTATCGAGGGTCCAGCTGGCCTCGATCGACTAGCTATTATCCTGCAAGACATCACAGAGCGTAAGCGGGCGGAAGAAGAATTGCGACTGGCTCGCGAGAGGCTGGCGGAGGAGAAGGTCTATCTGGAGCAAACGATCGATACGGAACTGGGCTTTGGCGAAATCGTCGGAGAGAGCCAGGGATTGCGGGACGTCCTGGAGCAGGTCGGAAAGGTGGCTGCGACCGATGCGACCGTCCTAATTTTGGGTGAAACTGGCACAGGGAAGGAGTTGGTGGCGCGCGCAATCCACAACACCAGCAAACGCAAAAACAACTCGTTCATCAAGTTGAACTGTGCTTCGATCCCCTCGGGTCTGCTGGAGAGCGAGCTGTTCGGCCATGAGAAAGGCGCGTTTACAGGGGCTGTCGCCAAGAAGATTGGGCGCCTGGAGCTGGCCCATCAGGGGACACTTTTTCTGGATGAAATCGGTGAGATTCCAATGGCGTTGCAGCCGAAGCTTCTGCGCGTTCTACAAGATCAAGAGTTCGAACGACTGGGCAGTACACACACACTGAAGATAAATTTCCGCCTGATTGCGGCTACAAACCGGGACTTTTCACAAGCGGTCCGGGAACGTCAATTCCGCAGCGATTTGTACTACCGCCTGAACGTTTTCCCGGTTCGAGTGCCTCCGTTGCGTGAGAGGCAGGAGGATATTCCACTGCTGGTGCAACACTTTGTTCGTAAGTTTGCGAATCGGATGAACAAGGCCATCACCAGCATCCCGACCAAGACGATGGACGTCTTGCAGAGGTGGCACTGGCCGGGGAATATCCGCGAATTGGAGAACTTTATCGAGCGTTCGGTGATACTGACTCACGGCTCAGTTCTCCAGGCCCCGCTGAAGGAGTTGGAGTCGGTCAGCGCGGCAGAGGATGACGACACGCTCGAGGCAATGAACCGCGACCACATTGTCCGGGCTCTCCAGCAGAGCCGCGGACGCCTCGGTGGGATTAACGGCGCGGCGGAACGATTGGGAATGAACCGGACAACTCTTCAATCCAAACTCAAACGGCTGGGTATCGATCCTCGGCAACATCGGGACTGACTTCAGTGTTCCGCATCAGTTAATCCGGGGATGCAACCTGCGTCATCATCGACAACCAGGTCAGACTTTTACTGCAACGCTGTCCATGATCTCTCCAATGGAGCGGAATTCGCAGATCTCAAAGACGGACTCCAGTTCGGTGACTTTCAGTATCTCGCGCACCCGCTTCGTTGGATTCATGAGCTTGAGATAAATACCAGCGGCTTGCAGTGAAACCAAAAGACCTATTCCCGCTGCATCGATCACGTCGACCCCTGAGAGATCAAGGATAATACTTCGGTCATTCTGCTGAACAGCTGCGCACAAGAGCGCAGTCTCCTCGCCGCCCACAATTCTGCCGAAGCATTGTAGTATCGTCACTTCGTCCAAGTTCTGAACTGTTACGGTCAGCATGATTCAATCCTTCCTACACGTCGTTCGCGCTGGACTGCGAATAGGAAAATAGCGAAGCGCAGCGATTATAGGCGAATAAAAGACAGAGAGATCCTTTTCAGTTGTCGTTCTGCCAATCAAGCCTTTGGCTCTACGGCCGGCGATCCAAAGGGACCGCAACGACCTCGCATGCCTTGACGGAACTTGTCGCGCTCCTCGGGGGTCATGCGCTCCCAGCGTTCTTTCATACGATGGCGCCAATACATATGCCTCCCCGGTCCGCCACGAAATCCGCCGAAGAGGATCTTGCTCAGAAGCAAAAGGCCCGCCGCCTGCCAGAAGTTGATCAGATGCCAGCCGAAGAGCGCCGGCATTAGCCAATTCCACAAGTTCATGACTACAAATCCAAGCACTGCTACCAGCAGCGTGGCGAACAACGCGATCTTTAGTCCTTTTAACATCCAATTCCTTTTCATCTCTCTTGCCCTCCTACTTTCGTGAATTCGTCGTAAACGGCCCGCAGTCGCTCGCGCAAATGAACCACCGCATAGTGCTTGCGTGAAAGCAGTGTATTTACGCTCAGGCCGGTTTCAACCGCGAGTTCCTTGAAGGTGCGACCCTCGACTTCATGTGCGAGAAATACCTCACGCTGCTCTTCGGGGAGATCTTCCAAAGCATCCTCAAGCTCCTCGATCAACACAGTTCGCGCGTAGGCAGCCTCCGGTCCGGCGTCCGGCGACGGGAGCAAATCCTCCAATGCAAGAAACTCTCCATCCTCCGCGATTACAGGATCGTTTGTTGATGCATCAGGTTTCTTCTTGCGGAACAGGTCTGTGATCCGATTACGCGCCACGCGGAACAGCCACGTGCCGACCTGCTCGACGGGCTTCATAAGGCGGTATGACTCTACGAGTTCGTAGAAGACCTCCTGCAGGATGTCTTCGGCGTCGCTCGGGTCGGCGACACGTCTCCGGATGAAGTTGCGGAGTCGAGTCCTATCCCGATCGATCGCTTCAGAGATCTGCTCGTCTTGCTCCGCCATCATCCACTGTTTTCTCAGCGCCTCGTCCATCTACTCATGTAGACGAATGAGCGAGACAAATATTTTACGGGGAGGGAAGCCTGCAATGTCAGGATCACCTGACTTCGCGGTGGGGCCGATGGTGAGCCAAAACCGACACACGCGCTGCTCCAGTGCGAACGCATTTCTCCAGCGCTGCCCGCGAATCTGGGCAGAGCCTGTACTGATCTGAATTCGGTCTGTTACAATTTACACACAGTGCAGGGACAGATGCGCTGGTTACTGATTCGCATTTTGGGAAGCGCAGTAGACATCAGAGTTTCGCGCTAACCCGATGAAAAAGTTGGGGACGTAGTTCAGTTGGTTAGAACGCTGCCCTGTCACGGCAGAGGTCGCGAGTTCGAGTCTCGTCGTCCCCGCCATTCATTCCAAAAGAGTTGCACTGACTTCGACGAAACCATCGAGGACCCAAAAGGGCGCGTTTTCGTGCCCTTTTCTGTGTCCCTTTTCGCCCGTCCTGTTCTCGCCGTGTCGATTCCTCACGTTGCAACATCGGCAGACGGCGATGGTGACGCTCCATTTCCTTCGGGTGAAACACCAAGGACAAGACCGCAGCCTGAGCTGCGTGTTTGGCCGGAGTGATTGCCTGGGTGTACACATCTAACGTCGATCGCAGAGTGGAATGCCGCAAGAGTTCCTGCATGACTTTGAATTCCGTACCCACGCTTCTCAGCAGCGTCGAATGCGTGTGACGAAACGTCGAGTTCCCGCTGCTCGAAGTGATCGCAAAGCTGCGCGACTGTAATCGAGCGGGAGCCCATTCTCACTCTCTGCGAATTGAGCTCTGCCAAGAAGACGGCCATCGCAGTAGGGGCCGCCGGCCTCGTCGTGATACCGATCAACCGTTCCAATCACTCTCTTCCGCTGGGCACGAGCTCCATTGCAAATCCTTTTCCGACCAGCGAAACTGCCAGACATCGCGTCCCTGTTTACGACTGACTCTTGTGAGACTTCCGCGTTGCATCGTGATCCTCCTGCGCCACGGTTTGGCGCAGAAGAATCTTCATGCATCGGACGGCAGAACAATGAGGGAGGAGCGGCCTGAGTGAATTGCTTTGCGGCGGCAGTGCTCTCGTTGGTTCAATCAGGCCCCCGCAACCACGAAAGTCTTTCATTGCAGCAAGTTCTCTGCACCACGCAACCATCCGAATTGACAAACTCGACTTCAAAATGTACGCGAGCGAACGGCAGAGGATAAAAAGGGGGATAGTTGACTAAGCGCCGTTCTCCGGCAGAGATGAGCCGCCCTGCGGGCGGGCGGTTGCGCAAGTCAGTAGCCTAACGCAAGTGCTGCGAGTTGCCTTCTAGTCATCGCTTTGCGGCGTCTTGTAAAGAGTGCGCTTTCATGGACGCCAGCGGGTAGAACTTACCGCCGAGCACGACGGCATGAATCTTTCGCGTGTGGCTGATGTCTTCGAGAGGATTCATGTCCAATAAGACAAGATCAGCCGCTCGGCCTACCTGAATCGTTCCATACGTGTCCGTTTTGCCCAGGAACTTCGCAGGGTTAAGGGTCGCAGCCTGGAGTGCTTCCATTGGAGTAAAACCGGCTTCGACCAGAAGCGCCAACTCGTTATGCAGGTCGACTCCCGGCACCAAGGCCCAATCCGAAAAGTCTGATCCGGCCATGATATCAACGCCGGCTTTGTGCATCATGCGGATAACTTCAATATTCTTTTCGTGAATATCCAGTCGTGGCTTCACTGATTCCGGATCATTGCTCCAGAGCACAAAGCCTCGTTCATAGGCGACCAGAGTCGGGACATACCATGTGCCGTTCTTCACGAAGCGCCGAAATAGGTCCTGTCCGATGGGGCCGAGGATCTCATCCAAGCCTTGTTCAATGGTCTTCGCAGTCGCCCCTTTGCGCCACAGGGCGTTCTCGGTGAGCGTTTCCACGTGCTCAAGGCTGGTGACTCCAGCGTCGGACGCCTCGGCGGAGCTGACGTTCTTCGGCAAATGGACGGCTACAGGGATGTGTTCTTTGTGAGCTTCATCCATCAGCGCGAAGAACGCCTCAGGCGGGAGCGCATTGTGGACCTTGATGAAATCGACGCCTTTGGCTTTCAGGTCGTGAACAGCCCGGCGCGCCTCTTCGGGAGTGCGCACGGTCAGGCGGTTGGTCACTCCTTCTTTCGGACCGTCGACGAAGGGACCGGCGCGGATGATGTGCGGGCCCACTCGCAGACCGCTGTCGATTTCCGAGCGCCAGCGATCGAGTTGAGCCAGATCCCCGCCCATGTCGCGCACGCCGGTTACGCCGTTCGTGATGAGCAGTGGGAAGGCGTCTTCGGTGGCGTCGGTGAGGTGTCCGTGCATGTCCCAAAGTCCGGGGATCAGGAACTTGCCGGTCGCATCGACTATGCGTGCGCCTGCGGGAATTTTGATGGCGTCACTCGGGCCGACTGCAGTGATGTGGCCTTGGGCGACCACGACCGTTGAATTCGGCTGGGCGCGTGCGCCGGTGCAGTCGATGACGGTGACGTGGGTTAGGGCGAGCGAGGAGTCTTTTTGAGCGAATGCCGTGAGAGAGCAGCATAGGAATGAGAAAAGGAGCCATTTGCGCATAGGGTTTCGAAGCGACTCACGGCTTCAAATTTACGAAAACGGCGGGCATGGTGTCTTGAACGGATAAAACATTGATATACCTTAGCGGTAGCTTAAGCATAGACGGCATTTGCCTGTTGGGGCAACCGGTAATCGTGCAGCGCAGCTCGGCCAATGACCCCACCATCAACGCCGACATCCGGCATTGTTCGCCGGATTGGACGATCGAGCCAAACTGACCGTGCCTTTCTGCAGTGGATGTTGGACCACTTCGTGAATAGTCGGCTACAGCGGAAACTACGGTCCAAGGTCGCGGTCCATTTCTTCGACTTTACGGGAGCAGTGAATCAATTCGCTGCGGAACGGTATGCTCAAAAATTGTCTATTCGGTACGTATCGGGCCCCCGCAACCAAAATTCTTTTCTATCAGCAACTTCCGCGAACCCCGCAACGATCCGAATTTGTAGTTTTCGTCGTTGAAGATTCTAGAACCCTCCGCCGCTCCTTCGAATTCGTATCTCCGCACCTGCCCCTCTAGTCAAATGTCGGATAATTTCTGGTTTGCCCGTGATCGGGCACAATCAGTCTGATGTGCCCAGTCTCGGAGCGGGAGACCGCACTCAGTGAGTCGGTTCGAGAATCAGTTTCTGCGCACGCCAGTTCAAAATTTCCGCGACATAGAGTTCGTTTTCAGACGGACATGCTATCTCGTGGATCCACCCGAACTCCCCTAGCTGCTTGCCGGATTTTCCGAACACGCCCAGAACTTTTCCATCGAGGGAAAGCTTGTATATCCTCCCCGGATAGGCGTCGGAGCTGTACATCACTTGATTCGGCGGAGGTGTAATGCAGATCGCCCAAGGCGAACCCGGAGACCTTGTCGGGTTCGGCTGTTCGCGCTTGTCCCCGATTGCGGGGCGAGCACTATGATCGAAAGGCACGTCGATGGTGATTTGGCGCAGAAACTTTCCCTCTCCATCGAACACCTGGATTCTGCGGTTACCGCGATCCGCAACGTAGACATTTCCCTCAGCATCGACCGCAATGCTATGCGGAGTATCAAACTGCCCGGGTTTGCTTCCAGGTTCACCCCAGGATTTGAGCCATTTACCATCTTTGTCGACTTTGGCAATCCGCGAATTGATGTAGCCGTCGCTGATGTAAGCGTTGTTGGATTTGTCCCACGCTATGTCTGTCACCTGTCTGAACATCCCGTCCTCGGGAGGTAGTGGCGGGTTAGCGTCCTTCAATGGCCCGGTGCCGTCATCAGAGGCCTCCTGCTTGCGGCCGAACACCATAACAACGCGTCCCTCAGGATTGAATTTAATGACCATGTCCGAGCCCTTGTCGGTAACCCAGATGTTGTCCTCGCGATCGACCTTGACCGTGTGTGCGTAAGACCACGCGTAGAGGTTGTGGCCGATCTCGTGCACGAACTTGCCGTCCGCGCCAAACTCGAGAAGCTGCGCGGCACTCGCCCCATAGGCCGGCCCCGTCGTATTGCCGCGCGAGAAAACAAAGACGTGTCCCTTGGAATTGACTGCCACCCCTGCAACTTCCCCGAAATACAAATCGGGGGGGAGTTTAAGAAAGTCGGGAACCGAACGGTAGCGTATTTCAGGCACTGGGGACTGCTGAGCAAAAAGCGAAGCGGCCACAAGAAACAAAATAAGAATGGAGCATCTCATTGAAGCCTCCGAAAAGCCAAAGCTTGCGCATCACAATGTAACTTACAACTTCCGAGTGCCCAGCAGGGCGACAATAGTTCGGCGAATGAGTATTGGAAAGGCTGACGCGACCAATCTTGAGGCGTTATTTCCGGATTGCCCGTGATCCAGGCCTCAGGTCGCAATCAACGCAATGAGTCTATGTGATGAGGGCTTTCCTGAAGAATGCAACGACTTCTTTGTTGAATTCGCGATGAAACGTCGCCCGATCGAAGCTTGGATCGTCAGTGCAGATTTGCGGAGCTTGCCGCGCCAGTGCTTCGCTGCAGGGAGGAAGGAAAGCATAATGCCCTGCACGAGTCACGACATGTTCTTCGGGAGGTTTAGGAAGTTCCTGCCGGATTAGCGCAGTGTTCCAAGTGTCCGGTGCTTGATCATCATTCGAGGCACGCCACAACTGGATGGGAATTCTTATCGATTTCAGGGACCCTGGTCCAAACAAATAGCTGACGGCTGGCGCAGCAATCACTGCTGCTTTCACACGCTGATCGTGGGTCCAAGTGGGTGCGAAGGTCTCTGGGCTTAACTGGTCTCCATTTCGTTGTTTTATAAAGGCGCATTCCGGAGCGGTGGGGCGTGTCGCGCATAATTCTCGCATCCGGCTCAGGTCTGGAATGCCGCCGATCTCGACCAAAGTCGTGAAGCCGCCTAACGAGAACCCAAAAATACCTACACGCCCGGGGTCCAGGTGGTCATGCTTTGTCCAGGTTGTGAGCATATAGCTTAGAAGAACGCCCATCTGGCGCGGTCGATCCGTCAGATCCTTTCGGTTTCCTGCGTAGCTTTGATCCATGTAGTTGTCCCCGGTATGAGTCAGGGCAGCCACAATGAAGCCTTCGCCCGCGAGGGCCAGGGCGGTGTCGTAGTGACTGGCGTCCGAGCCCCCTGTACCGTGGGAAATCAAGACCAGAGGTAATCCCGTGCCCATAATTGTTCCGTCTGGGACGACCATCTGCAGAAATGCGCCCACGGAAACTGAAACAGGTTTTCCAACGCTCGGAAACCAAATCGCCACAGCGAGTGCTTTGCCCGGAGGATCAGGCACAGAGAGTTGCTGGAACCCGATAGTAGCGAACGCAGGGGTCAAAAATGCTATAACGGACAACAGCAACAAGGTTTTCATTTCTTACCCTTCCTTGGAGAGACGAGGATTCAGCACTTCCGTTAGCCGTGCGCAGGAAACTCTCGTGATGCTGAGTTTCGCATTATCTGGCATTTGGGGGGCGAATTGTCGGCAAACCTTACCTAATCGCGTTACGTCAGAGTTGCCCGTTATGTGGGCCGATCACGTACCGCTGCGAAGTGCATCGGTGCGCGGCAAAACTAAGTGTAGAATCGCCTCCATGAAAAACCTGTGTCTGATCATTGTTGCAATTACGGCAACATGGTTTACTCTGCACGCGCAAAACCCTGAGTCTGATGTCGAAGCCAAAGTCGCCGCCGACCGGGACTCAGCTCACATACAGGGCGGTCGAGCAAGTTGGGACTCTCAACTGGATACTGGATGACCGACTGCGCAAAAGAAGCCATGCACAAACGAGACTCGGACATTTGTTGGAGAACCTGTCGCATGCGTAACCTCGCTTCAAGCACCGGAGCGGTCCAGTTGCCCTTCCATCGCTTCGCCTTTCGACGGACTCTTGAGCGGAGACTCATGACAGTTCCTCGTCAGTTCTCTATCTTCTTCTTTTCTGCCGCCATCTTGACGATTTCTTTGTTGATGCCGTTTCGGTTGACCAAGGTCGCGAAATCTTCCGCTTTGAACGGGTACTGCTGAGACGATTCCTGTCCGGTCGTGCTTAACGAGATGTCCACGCGACGGTTGTTTGCCAAGACGAGGGTGTGCAGTTTCTCAAGAGCCTTCTGCCGCTCTACTTCATTCAGTTCAGGATTCTGCTCGACCAATTGTTTGACCTGATCGTCAGCCAGATTTTGATCTTCACCACGCCCCTCGGTCTCGATGTGGTCGGCCGGAACGCCTTGGGCAATCAGGAAGTCTTTGGCAACCTCAGCACGCCGTTCGGAAAGAGCTTCGTTGTACCCGCTTTCCCCGCGCGTATCAGCGTGACCAATGAGCGCCAGGTAGGCATCGGGCTTGTTCTCGAGATATCTCTTGAAAGCGTCGGCGACGGAGGTGAGCGCCGCCTGCTGACTCAGCACCAGACCGTTTTTCGTCTTGATCGATCTGGGCACATCCGTTGGGAAGTAAACGCTGTTGAGGGCCAGGCCAGTATCCGGTACCTCGATCAAGCCGACGATGTGTAAGGTTACCGTCTTGGTCTCCGAACCGCCACAGCCGTTCGACGCGCTGAGCGTGTAGCTGACGGTTTCATCGACTGGTCCGGGATCAGTTTTCTTAGGCGCTATCGGCAGCGTACGACTACCGTTGGGATCGACCGCTCCGAGTTGGGAAATCGATACCGTCGAGGCGTTCGATGCGGTCCAGTTCAGCGCGGTGCTACCTTCCTCGACTACCTTGTCGCCCACGCGCTTGTAACGGACCTCAGAGGGTGCCAACTGGAGATCGGCTTGGACGGCGGTGTTGACATTGACGGTCGTGCTGGAAGTTGCTGTACCACCCGGGCCTACGGCTGTGAGTTGATAGGTCGTGCTCTGTTTGGGCTGTACGGCTTGCTCACCAGATGGCGCAACCGCTCCAACGGGAGTAATTTCGACGCGGGGGGCATCCGAGGAAGACCACTTGAGTTGCGGCGCGTCTCCGCAGTTGACTTGCGGCGCGCTGGCGGACAGTTCCACCGTCGGCTTGGCTACGGCCACGGTCGCACTGGCGGTACCCACTTTGAAGCGTGGTAACGTGCCGAGCTTTTCGCCGCGAGGCCACGGGATTGTTTTGCGTACACCCTTGGGGATATCGATGACCACGCGTTGATTGGCGGGAACCTCGACGGGACCGGACCAAACCTCCTTGTCTGGTCCCTGGATCGTCATCTGATAGGTGCCAGGCGGAACGACTAGTTCCTGCTTCCACCACCAGTTGTGGTTGAATTCATCCCCGTGACCAACGAAGAAATCGGGTGTCTTGCCGTTGAGCAGCACGGCATCCCGGTTAGCTCCCTCAATGGTCATGGCACCAAAGGCCGGCGAAACAGTGTTGGTAACGGCTTGCAGTGCGATTTCGAGTTTGGTGACCTGCCCGCCGGTGACGGTGACTGTCTGAGTTACAGGCGTGTAGCCGTAGTTGACCAATTGCACATTGTGGTCGCCGGAACTCAGCTTCAGCGAGTGATGGCGGTTCGCTTCTCCCACCGGATGGTCATCCACGAAGACGTACGCTTGTTTAGGGGTAGCGTGAATTACGAGTTTGCCGTTTTGAGCAAAGCACGTCAGGACGCCAGCCAATACCAGCAGCACGGCCGGCGTTGAGGTGCAAGAAACCTTATTTTTAGTCCGCATGGTCTTACCACTAATATGCGCATTAAGCCTATGCTTGAGAAAACCTTGCGACTACTGGCAAATCCAACAGGCTGGCATCGATGGGCGTGCTTTTCTCACTGCGGGACAAGCGTCGAACCTTGCGTCGCTACTCGAACTGCTGCCTGGAGTCAAGGTATTTCTGCGGAACTGCGTATGTCCGCGGACAAGCCGTCGAAGATCGCCTCGATCAGGGCCGCGTCAACTCTGCGCGGCTTGCTTTCGCCACAGCACGTCAACCGGATTGCCGCACCGAGGGTGAAGTCGTTGGAGCACCGCTCGATGGACTTATTCCGCATGGTTGCCCTCATGGTCAGCAACAGATGCCTTTGTTTGAGGACTCGGAGGAGTCTCTTTCCTCCAACTGGCGGATGAGGCCATTTATGGGCAAGATGGAAACGAAGCCCTGCTGATCAAGCACCTGGATAAGCCGCAACCGAAAACGGCGGGAAGGAGTGTTGCCATCCAACCTCCCGCACCTCGAAGTACAAGTGCGCCAACGCTCGTGTGTGATGACGTGGTTGTTACGGCCACTTGCGTTGAGGTCTCCCATTGATTCGGACTGCCCCAAGATCTCAATCAAGGCTTTATCCCGCTGTTCGATATGCTCGCCGCTCTCTTTTGAGAGTACCCGCGGTCGGGCCCGTCCACACCACTCGGTGAACAAATCTATCGAGAATTTGAACTGCCAGACTCCCCTTGCGAAGGACGCATACCATCGTGCCAGCGGTGAAACGTGGGTGACCAAACCGCACTGTCAAACTAGACAGTTGCACCAGGGCAAGCCGTCATCGACTATATCGAGCACGCGAACGCACAAAACCCGGTCAATTTACAACCTGGGCACGACCGGGAGCAGCGAGCCGGGAGCACATGCCAGGTAACGGCCAGTGCCGCGCATGTGCCCCGGCTCACTTTCCGGGCCAAGTAGCAGGGTTGCCACTCCTTAATTGTCCGATCAGTCGAAAACTTCCGCAGGTGTCGCAGCCGGGAGGAAACTGTCATGAGGGCGACTCTGTTCGTCGAAATTGCGATGCTGTAGTTCTTGCATTTTGGGGAGACGCGCTAGCGCGGGCCCCAGCTCCGCTCCCCCACCACTAGGTGCCACGCGACGGCCTTCGCAAGTCTTGTTGATGACCAGTGTGTTTCCGGAAGAGAGGGAGATAGGAGGAGAGACGTAACAGTAATAATAATGATAATAATGACCTTCGTCTTGCTGTCAGTCTTGACAGTTGGCAACCCCCGCCCCCGCCCTGAATCCTATAGTTCCGCGAGGTTGTTCCTGAAGGGCGTAGTGAGGATCACATGGTATGCACATGCACTACATCAGCCGGCTCGCTCCTTGCAGCCTTGATTCGGTACGTACTTGTTACAGTGCTCCTTTCGTTCGTGGCGTGGGCACAATCTGATCCACTGTTAGCCATCAACGACGCACTCGAGAAGGTCGTGGCGAAGGTGGCGCCCGCAGTGGTCGAGGTTGACGCCATCGGCCTGCCCGCCCAGGACGACGAGTACGGTAACGACACTTCCCGCAGCGATCGCCCGAAAACAGAGCATTCCATCGGTTCGGGCGTCATTTTGGACTCCACGGGCTACATCGTCACCAGTGCACACGTGGTAAGCGGTGCGAGCAGCCTTACTGTAAGCTTGGAGAAGAGCGCCCTTCAGCGGTCCAGTTCAGCTGAAGCTAGCGTCACTACCATTCCTGCGCGCTTGATTGGAGAATTCAGGGACGCCGACCTCGCGGTGATCAAGGTCGACATTGCTGGTTTGCCCTCTCTTCCCCTCAATCCAAGAGACGACTTGAAGCAGGGGCAATTGGTGGTTGCCTTGGGCAGCCCGGAAGGATTCCGGAATTCGGTCTCGATGGGCGTCGTCAGCTCGGCGGGTCGACAGGTAACACCGGACAGTCACGTGCTATACGTCCAAACGGATGCGGCCATCAATCCCGGAAGCAGCGGCGGCGCATTGGTAGATATCAAGGGGAACCTGGTCGGTATCAACGCGTACTTTGTTACGCAGGGCGGAGGCAGTGAGGGGCTGGGATTTGCCATTCCCGCTCGCCTAGTCGAATTTGTGTACCAGACTATCCGGAAGACTGGGCAGGTTCCTTGGGGATCCACGGGAGTGAGAGTTCAAGGCATCACACCGACGCTGGCGGCCGGTCTACACTTGCCCCGTGATTCGGGAGTCGTCGTTTCCGATGTTTTGCCTCGCACTCCGGCCGAGGTCGAGGGAGTCAAAGCCAGGGACCTGATTGTCCGGGTGGATGGAAAACCCCTTGACAACCTTCCCCAGTACTATGAGGCCATGTATCACAAGGCCAGCGGAGACAAAATTGTCCTCACTGTTCTGCGGGCATCGCATTTGATCGATCTCGAAGTTCCCGTCGTGGCTGGGCCGATGGAAAGGGACAGCAGCGGAGCTGCGCCAAGTCCGACGATCAATCTGGTCACCAAGCTTGGCGTTTTCTGCTCCGAACTAGGAGTCAGGCCGCGGGTGGAACTAGCCCACTTGCGCTCGAGGACTGGTGTTCTCGTAGAGGCAAAGGCCGCCGGTGGCGACCTTCAAGCCAATCTCATGGGCGGCGATGTCATTCGCTCTGTGAACCTCACAGCGATTTCCAGCGTCGCTGAACTGCAGTCTCTCCTCGACAGGGTCAAAGAGGGAACACCGATCGTCCTTCAGGTCGAGCGCAAATCCCAATTTCTCTACTTGCCTGTGGACACCAACTGATGGACAGCCGTGATGACAGCCCTAATGCCGCCTATTTTGAAACGCCGTCATACTTTCAATTTCAAGCTTTTCCGACTGTGGTATTCCAGTGGCAGAAGAGAAACGGTCCTTTCATCTTATGTGTCCTTTGTCTGTTACTTCTGTCAGTTCTCGACGAGTCTATTTTCGCATTTAATCCAAGACAGTTCCACGCTATCTGGTATGGCGAGGGCAACAAAGCTAGACCAAAACGAGGCCAACGGACTGACCTCGGGGGAGGGCGGTCCGTTTTTGTCCTTACTTTGTGTAGTCCTTCGCCCGATCACAGCGTTGTGAGTGAAATCACCTGGCCACAACCGCCGGTTCTCGCAAGGCGGTCAGGGTGTACAGCCCATCTTAGTTTCGGACCGTGAAGAGTAAATCGGCGATGTGCTCGGAGTCCGTCACATCTACCGAGCAAGGACAAACGGAATGGAGCCTGAAATGGGTGCGGCAACAACATGCGACGAAATAGCCTTGAAGAATTGCTCTTATTGCGCTAGCTCCAATGTCTACATCTGCGCTCCGAAGAGATTGTCATTGCGGAACGAGCGAGCACATGCAAAATCAGTGAACCCGGGACGAGTTGGTCCGCGGAGGCTATTCATGAAGCCACTCTGTCTGCTCACTCTGTTGTTGGCGAGCACGGTAGCTGCCCAAACCGCGGTAGCCGAAAAGCCGTGTATCAGCTTTGTGTCTGAATCCCCTTCACCAACGAACATCTATGCGAAAGAGCCTCTTCAGGCAGCCGTGACGCTGTCCGGTGACTTCGAATTTTACGAAAGCGGCCGCGAGGGTTGCTGGGACGTGCACGTACTCTCCTTGCCGGTGATCAGCGGGAAGCGCAAGCGCCTAGGTTATGCGATTTCTCACACGATAACTGACCCCAAACGTATGGAAGTCGGGCATGCATTGACCTTCGGACCGGATCATGACATCTTTGTCAAAGCAATGCATAAAGCGGCGGCGGATGCGATAAGAAATATTCGGCTCGTACGATCAACTTCTCAATCAAGCGTTATGGCGCATTGAAAATAGTAAATGAAAGACACAGCGGGGCCATGTCGTCAGAGACAGAGTGAGCGCAGACTACACTAACCTCTACGGTTGCACGCGCGTAACGTGTAACGTACGCACTCATCGAACCAACGGTCCAGAGCTGATTGAAGATTCTCCCTAAAGGCAGCGCATTCCCGCGGCTCAGACACTCGTATCGAGCCCTGCCTCTACTGTTCGGGCGATGGGGGCAATGTTAGAGATTCACTCAGGGTGAAGCTGAGTGCGGACTCCGCCGGGATTTCCACCTGCTTGTTTCCTGTCGCTGCTCCACCAATCAAGCCTGCACCGGCGCCAATGAGTGCGCCAATGCCTGCCCCCTTGCCTCCTCCGGCGATTCCTCCAATCAATGCTCCTCCAGCTGCTCCACCTCCTGTTGTGGCAGCTGTCCTCTTTCCTTTCCCCTTCACTGTACTGCTCACCACGCTGGTCTGGATTTCATAGGTGTGGTGTTGAAGTGAAATGCTTGTGAGCGTCAACGATAGCTCGCCTTCGCCCTTTATCTTGCCCTTAGCTTTAGCGCTGACGACTCTTCCGCTCACGGTTGCCCCTTGCGGCAAAGCCGGCCTTCCTTCCACACTGATCGGTTGCGCCAGGATGGCGAGGAAGGTCTGTCCAGCTTGGCTATTCTTCGAACTCAATGCCTGGCTCGTGGTTACGGTGAGAGTAGTTCCGGCGGGCACTACAATGGGCTGGGGCTTGGGTTTCTGTATGGGCGGGAGCGCCGCAGCCATTGCGGGAGCTATTTGTGGGGATCCAATCGCATCGGGGTCAACGGTGGTTTGGTCGTCCACGCCAGAGTTTCCCGGTTCTTCACGGGCAATTTGTTCCAGCCTCTTTTGAGCCGCGGGAGTCCGAACTTTGCCACTGAGGGTGACTTTGCCTTCCTTGGCTTCCACGTTGACTGGGGATTCCTTTGTGTCTGGGTCTACGGCCGCCTTGTCCTGAATGTCCTTCGCAATTTGCTCGTCACCAGGGCGACGCGAGCATGCCATGGACAGGGCTAGAAAGGCACTCAACATCGCAATCGAAATCGGTGAACGCTGCGAGTTGCACATATGTTCTCCTTGCGTGGTGATAGGTGGACGCTCGAATCATTGCTGGTGGTGGCACTTGCAACCTGCGACAGTTACGCCCTCGAAACGGCTGATTTCCATCCGCGTGCTGATGCTCGAGAATAACCGGGCCTGTATGCAGTCGAAACTGTAGTTTCTGCCAGTCCTTCCTGCCGTTGCCGACTCGCATCAGTTGAACAAGGACAATCCAATATCGGGAAGTCACTTTGGGTGTTTTGGCCCGGCTGACTGGCAACAATGCCAGTGTTCCTAGCCGCTAGAAAGAGGTTCTTCTATATAAACCGGCTGGATGGCAAGCGGATCGAGGATGCGCCCAATCTCTAGCGGCCTGTCATGCTTATGCAGAGTGCAGCAAGTTCCATGCGCGGCAGTTCTACGAATGCGATTTCCGTTTACCTGCAGCTGACGCTGGTATGTAGCGCTGCGGTTTGGATTTTGATTATCTGGTCTGGCCATCTGAATATGGGTTACGGCTTGGTGATTCCGGGGATCATGTGGTGTCCGGCATTCGCGGCGCTGCTCACTTCTCGTCTTCTCGGCAAGGAACTCAGCTCTCTGGGATGGCGTTGGCCACAACTAAAGTATCTTGCGGTAGCGTACTTCGTACCACTGGCTTACGCTTCGGTTGCATATGGCGCGGTCTGGGCATTGCAACTTGGGGGGTGGAATTCAGAATTTGTTAGCTTGGTTGCAGAGGGACTCGGGCTGAAGGGATTGCCTGCATGGGCTTCATTCACTCTCGCCTTCATCTGCATGGCTGCAGGTGGCGTAATACAGAATGTTTCAATGACTTTAGGTGAGGAGATTGGCTGGCGAGGACTCCTGGTTCCAGAACTGGCAAAGCGAATGTCATATACGAAGACCAGCCTCCTCAGCGGCTTGATCTGGGCAGCCTGGCACAGCCCGCTTCTGCTATTTGCGGACTACAACGTAGGAACGAATTGGTCGTATGCGCTTGGTTGTTTCAGTGTCACGTGTATCTCTATGAGCTTCATGCTTGCGTGGTTACGGTTAAAGTCGGAGAGCTTGTGGCCCGCGGTGCTTTTTCATGCCAGTCATAATGTTTTCTTGCCTATTGTCTTTGATAACCTGACTCGAAATACTGGCCACACTCTGTTGTACACAACCGTATTTGGCGCAGCTCCGGCAGGCACCAGCGCACTATTTGCCCTCTACTTTTGGACCCGCCGAAAAGAAATTGAACAAGCTCCCAACAACGGACTAGAGACCGCATCTCGTTCTTTGCGACGGTTACGCCCGCACGAGCTAAGAAAATGCCACAACGTTATTTTGGATTGAGAGTGAGCGCGCCTGCACGCGTTACGGGATGTTTCACAGATTTATTTCGGAGTATGTTTGACACAAGTGAAGTATGAGCGATTCAGAGCTCTGAGGAGGTTATAGAGTGCTAAACAATCGTGTGCACACAGAATCCGGCAGGAGACACCTTCTCAGACCGTCTTTTCGAATGCTGTCGGTGGAGTTGCAGTGCAAGCTGGACTCGAGTTAGCTGCTCCAGGAAAGTTAGCGCCCAACAATCTGAGTCCCGAAGCAGCCCGCAGGAATTGCTCGCCGGAAACCAGCGTTTCGCCGCAAATCAGCTGACGTCGGTTGAACACGACCTGACCATCCTGAGCCAGCGAACAGTGAACAGCCCGAAGAAAGGCCGGACCGTTTTGTACTTACCGCGATGATCCATTCTATTCAACAAATGCGCGAGGCATTGCCGGCATTCCGCCACGTACTGCTTAAAAGCGAGAAAAAGCGAATTGTCGGTGTCATTGCGTTTGTTTCTTTCTTTGCCATCCTAGCTGCCGTGCGCATATTCGTGCTGGGCTCGGCAATGAGCGCCTGGACCCTGGTTGCGGCTGCTCTGGTGATCGCGTTCGAATTGGGTCTCTTTCGCGCCGTGAACCGGAGCGTACACTCTGGCAAGGATATCTCCAATTTCGTGTGGTACATCAGTAGTGTCCTTGAGTGCCTGTTTCCTGCTGTAGGTGTCGCTTTCCTGGCGAGCACCCGACTCCTGCCTGACTATCGACCCTTAGCTACACCTTGGGTCCTTACCTTCTTTCCGTTCATCCTTTTGTCCGTTCTACGGTTGACCCCGAGACTATGCTGGGTTTGCGGAATTGTCTCAGCACTCGCATATCTGACGGCTGCGTACGTGGCAGGTTGGCAATTTAGCCCAGGACCGAGTGGCTTCACAGTGACCCAGACGGCGGTGAAGTACTTTGCGTTTCTACTTCTAATCACGGGTGCGTTGGCTGCCGGAGTGGCGGCCGAAACCCGCACGCATGTTGAGGCCGCGCTTCACGAAGCCGAAACCCAGCACCAACTCAAACAGGTTGAACACGAACTGCAGATTGCCCGCTCCATTCAGCAATCGCTCTTGCCAAAAGTTCGACCTCAAATTGCGGGATTCCAGGTAACCGGTTGGAGTCGAACCGCGGACGACACTGGGGGGGACTTCTACGATTGGAAGAAATTGTCAGATGGCCGCTGGATCGTGGTCTTGGCAGATGTAACCGGCCACGGCATCGGGCCTGCGATTCTAGCTTCAGTATGCCGTGCGTATTCTCGTGCAAGCTTCAATGTGCACGATCGTCTGGAAACGATGCTCAAGAACATCAACCAGGCCTTTGCTGAGGACCTCACTCCAGAGCGTTTCGCCACTTTTGTCGCGGCGGTGTGCGAGGAAGGCAACGATCAGTTGGAACTTCTCTCTGCAGGTCACGCACCGATTTTTGTGTACTCGTCGGACACTCAATCGTTCTGGCTTATGGACTCGCAGGCGCTTCCCTTGGGAATGTTCCCGGATTTGTGGGACGCGGTACCTGTCAAGCTCAGCATGAAACCCGGTGATATCGTGCTCCTCATCACTGATGGCTTTTTTGAATGGGAGAACAGCGCTGGAGAACAGTTCGGAACCGAGCGGCTGGCCGCAGCTGTGAGACAATTCAGCGACCACGAACCAGAGTTGATTCTCGCCGAGCTTTACGACTCAGTGCTGAATTTTGCCCAGGGGACTCCACAGCAAGACGATCTCACAGCAGTTCTGATCAAGCGCACACTCTGAACTGGTGATTCCGACGAGAATTGGTTGGAACTAGATCCGTATTGAGACCAATTAACACATGGGATGAGAAGGCTGGCCTCCGGACGGAACGACGATGGGCAAGTTCCTGCCAGTCCTGAAGGATGCGACGAACGAAACGGAATGCAAGTAGGGGTGCGACTGGCTTTTGCTTAGTCACATCTTGCTCACAACCAAGCCCAGAATTGCTTAACGGCTGACCTCGTGGTTGGTGTAATGGTACGACAATAGTCGGCGAGAGCCCGGAGTCGCTCGGGCAATCGAGGAGTGTCTGGGGATCGTCAGATTTCCGCGTGAATGCCTGCCTATGGTTTTACAAGCGGGACTTGCGAGGCCAGCTGTAGTTCAATCATCACGCTAACGCGGCGGTCGATCTGAAAGAACATGGCTGTTTTCTTGTGCGAGATGACTTTCTCGAAATCAGGGATATATTTCAGACGCAGCTGAGTATTATCCTGGTCGAGGGCTAGCCAGCGCTTGATGAAACTGTCGGCTTGTTCCTCGGTCGTCGTGTCGGAGTTCTTCGCATACTCTTTGATGAGAGCGTAGCGAACATCGTTCACCTTGATAGTCTCTGCGATGTATCGGTCGTAAACAGGCCAAAATTTAGTGGCTCCGTGTCTGTCAAAGGCATGTTCGCGGCCACGACTTTTTTTCGTTCAGAGCGTATGTCTTGGCGCATGAGTTGGATGTTGGCATCGTTAACCTGCTCTTCGGTCATGTTCGTGCCACTTGCGGCCGATCGCGCGGCCTATTGGGCGTTAAGCACCGTGGTCGCGACGAACACAGTTGTAGCAAAACAGAGTCGGAAAGCAATGTTCTTTTTCAAGTTTGGACTCTCCTTTTCAAGAGTATTACTGTGCAGGTTCGGAAAATGGCACTGGCACTCCTGACAGGCGTCTTGAAGAAGATCTGATCAAAAGTGGCCGACAATAGAGCGGCGGTTCGTCAGCACTTACTTAACTTTCTGACACCCGAGCAACTCGCCAAGTGGGACGCCGAGAATGCGAAGGCCAAGGAGTTTCTTGGACAGAAGGTCGCAGCCTAGCCAGTCGTGGCTCCTGCCTCCGGGGGGCGGTGGAAGAATGCCGTTCCTCGGAATTTGACGGCAGCCATGAGCGGAGGCTGCCACTTGGATAGAGTACGAAACATCGGCCATGACGGTGCCTCAGTCTCCGGGAGGGGAGCGTCCAATGTACCATCGCGATTCGCCTTGGGAGCAGTGTTGTTGGCGCAACATCGCGATTTCACCAACCACGGGAGTTTGGGAGGGAAGGTCCTTCGGCAGAAGGGAAAGTGCCGCTGGACACTACGTGATAGCAATGCTCTATGCGGCATCCCGTTCCGAGAAGCAAAGCGGGGGCTGTAGGTCAATTTTGTCCACTGCCGGCTTCACATTGACATGGAATGACGCGCGGTCTCGTGCGAGCCTCGGACCAATCACACCAGTCAACCTCTCAACGGTGGTGCTCAAGTCTTTGGCGTGCATCTCCTGCAATTCAACCGTAATTGTGATGTCGAACAACCCACCTTCCCATTCCTGAAAGTGTTGTGCCCTATGCGCGAGCAAACTACCCCCGAGCATCCGAGCCAGGCCCACGAGCGAGCGGCTTTTGCAAGCAGGACATTCGTTACCTCGACTGCTGCTGATGACCTCGCAATCCAGGCAGAAGACTGCATTCCAGAGAGGGAGAACGCCCGCGTCCAGATGGTTCGTTGTTCTGGCGCACATATTCACCAACCTTGTCGCTGCGATGTGGGCAGCGATATTAAATAAGAATACAGCGTCATTCTCAACGTGTAAGCTGTCAAAACTTTCAGCACCTGGGCCACCTGTGGTCCCTGGCACGAATTCCCAGGAAGGACAACTGGACAGCGTGGCGCATCCCTCGTGCAGGAATTGTTGACGAAAAGTCGCCATTACAGAGTGTGGTTTTTTCGCTAGTATTGTTTTTGATGAATCCCTAGAGGCTACTAGGAACAGGTCTGCAGCTACTACCAGTGGCATGATCCGTCCTGGCTAGTCTAGGCTTGTCCTTCTGACGACAAATGCAGACAGTCCCCGCCGGGTTCTTCTACCTTGTACCCCCTTTTCCCGGCCGAGGTTTCTTTAGGGCGTATTTTGATCGGGCCAGCGTGCTCTTTCAGTGCAGCGGCCACAAAGTGCAAGGCCATTCCACATATGACGACAGAACAGGTCACACTCTGCGGACGGACAAAGCGAATGGGCTATTCCCGCGGCTACCAGGTGCAGCTTTATGGAGAACGGTTCGACCTAATCTCCGACCCACTCCGCGTTGGGAATAATTGCTCCTTGTAGACGCCTGGAGCAAGGTCCCAGAGGGAGGAGAGTCCCTACCGCCATCGTGTTGAACGCGTGATCGCGAGAAGCCGCCAAGCGAAGGCTCCAGCCGAGAGGGTTCGTAGGATGCGCTGACCCTGAAGACGAGAGCTATGACTGATTCGGTTTCGCCACTAAGGAGTCCTCATTGCAACATTCCGTCCGAACCCTGTTCTACAAGTTGCTCTTAGAGCCCGTTCTGCGAGTGGTCGACGTCGCGAGCAAACATGCCAGACTCCCTAGGTCGCCGAGACGAAAAGAGCAATCTCGGCAAATGAAAGTTCGTGCAATTCTCTGGACTTTAGGTATGGCCTACGCTGGATTCCTCCTCACCGGTCAAGACCTGCGAACGCTCAGCAGTCTCTCAGCGACGGAAGGCTTCCTCGGAGCTCTAGCAGGATTTCTCCTTGCCATCATGTTCACTCTTCGAGAGAAGCGCCGGCGACCTGCCTTGATTGCACATTCCATTGCACAAATCCTGCCGAACTGGGGTATTCCGCCCGAAAACCGCGGCCCAGATCCTAAGCTAACGCATTGATCCAACCAGGCAGGCTGGAGGCGGGGGATTTTGGAAACCGCTGCCTTATCCAGCTGAACTACGGCTGCCGCAATTCGTGAATGAAAAAAGCAGACACGTGAGGTGACTCGGTGGGAAGTGAAATTCCAGCCACGGACGTTGATTTCAAGGTATCCAATTCCTTGAGGAGCTCATGCCAAGCCTTCAAGTTCCGCTTAGTTGCAAACGGCTTTTCAAGATCGGCGTAATAGGAGAGAAGGTCCCGGCGCAGAGCGTCCGAGACAGGTTTGCCGCTTGTTTTGTTTAGCAACTTGGCATAAGTCACGTCAGCAAGTCTGTAAGTGGCTGCTCCGGTGACGCCTCCCGTGTCAAGGTTGTCGTTGGCCAATTGGAGCCGGTCTTCCTGTTGTGCAAGGAGCAGCGCTCGATAGTGGTCCAAGGTTTCGTTGAAGCTGCTCATATACAACTGTTCAACAGCTGGTGTGGGTGGATGAAACGCGAGGCCACTGAACGGGCCGATTTTTGGTACCACGCGCAAGAAAAGTGCCTTGAAGCGGGCGACGAAACCCGGTTTTTCATAGACATGGCCCCACTCCTTGCGGTACCCCGAATTTGAGACGTTGTAGATGAATTCCTTCTTAGTCTCGCTGGGGTGGCTGTTCTGAATCTCATTTTTCTTCAGATGCCACGCCACTTTGGTCATGCGTGGAATAACGCTTGAAACAGCGTGGCGATAGCTACCGATGGACAGGTCCACGCTGAAGAAGACATCTGACATATCGAGCGAATAGGTTCTTGCAAATGCTCTTTCGATGACTGGCTTTGAAACCTCAAAGCCAATAAAGTCATGATAGGCTTTGGGCGCGTAGTTTCCTTCGGCGACCTGGTCCACATCGAAGCCGTATTCCACCTTCATGTGTGCGGACGGTTTTTCCTGATAGGTAACAATGGGGCCATATTTCTTTGCCAGGCCGGGATAGATGATTGCCACCGCTCGGTTGGTGGCAAGTTGGTGACCTGAAGTGTCGGCAGCATAATGCGACAGAGCCCCCAGTGCGAATGCGTATTCATTTAGATCCTCTGATTCTTCGATCAGGGCAAGTACAAAATCACCGCTTCGGACATAGTGCGTGAGGTCACTGAAGAATTGGCTACCGAACGGGTAGTAACCCAAGTCCTGAATAATTGCACCGCCGTAGGCGTAGGCGTGGGCCTGCAGCAGTTCCTCCGAAGTCGCGTCGGGAAATCGGCACAAGAGGAGGGGCGCAATGCTGTCTTTCCACGCGGCATCAATAATGGCCTCATGTGTAAGAACGGAATACCCGTCGCAATCGGGGGCGCAGGACATTCCCAAGAGAAGTCCGATAATCAGAGGCCCAGACAGTGAGAACAACGTGGATCGACTCCGCACCGGCATCATGTCTATAGAACTCCTTACCGAGCGGACACACCGAGTCAGCGGGGTCGCGAGTGTCCCGACGATGCCTCCGTCCAGCTTCATCGACCGTCCCCTGATCAAGAAATCATGGCTCGTCCATGGCTATGCCTGAAAATCCCTCAGAGGAACAGTCATTCCTGCGCATAGTTTGCCGTGCCTGTGAATCCGACACACTCGCCTCCAATGCCCGGGAAGCATGTCCCTAGACTTACCCGCACGTGTTCAATCCTGGTCGAATGCGTTGGGTACACGATGTTCGCCCTAAACGGGGCCTAATACCACTGTGAAAACTGCCAGTAGGGGACACTCCGAGTTCTTCGACGCACCACTCTCGAACCTATTCAGTTGACGAAAACAGGCGATTACACCAACTGAGAATTGCTACTCCTCTCCACCTGCCCCCTCGCGCGAGCACCCCGGCCCTTCCTGCTGGCGAGCGGGCAAACGGATGCGTTTAACTTTCTGATAGGGATTCGGGAGGCAGCGAAACGCACGCATCCCTCCTGGGTGAAAGGGGGAGAGTGCCAAAAGGCTTCCGTACGAGAGCACAGAGAGCCACGGCCTGTTCTCCCCTCCTTCTCACGGGGGAAGCGCGGCTGTTTTTCAGAGATCTTCATAACACACTTTTCAGCACTCTGAGTACGCAATCCGGTTCGTTCTGCTTATCGAACGCATTATTTTCTGCAAGCGGTATCGTTACGCTACCGTTGTGCGTTCTTAGTGCGGTCAAGGATGACATTGCCCACCAGCAACGACAGGACTTTGTCACTCATATTTTAATTGTTCATGAAGCAACGACAGGACAAGCTCAAGTCAACAACTGTAAGGTTTACGACTGAAGACCTTCAGATAATTGAACGATTGGAGCGACGGCTTGGGCTCAGAATGATGCAGGTGATTCGCCTTGCAATCCGTCGCTTAGCACAACTTGAAAACATCCATCTCGAACGAACATGAAACTCAGTCCAAGTGATTTCTCGAAATTCAGTGACCCTTGGTTCATCGGGAATCCGGGCGTAGTTGCTGTAAAACGCCTGTTTATGTCAACAATCGGTCATAAAGCGGCTGTCGATACCCAGAGTGTACGCCTTTCCAGATGCATCAAAGTACGCAGGGCAAGAACGTAGCACTCTTGAGGCATTGACGCCGTTGACGGGGCAGAGAATACAATGCTTCGTCCCGTGAAGGTGCACCGAAATCGCAGTCGGACCAAGGAAAGGTTGGCTCCCGCGTGCCATCAGTCCGCGTTCTGGTAGTAGAGGATCACGAGCAGTTTCGGCAATTCATCTGTTCGACGCTGGAAACAAGTCCTGAATTGCAGGTCATCGGTAGAGTGTCGGACGGATTAGACGCGGTTCAGAGAGCCGAAGAACTGCAACCGGAGCTGATTGTGCTCGACATCGGGCTTCCGACACTCAGTGGAATCGAAGCCGCTCTAAGGATCCGAAAGCTCTCTCCGCAGTCGAAAATAATATTTCTGACCCAAGAATCTTCTGCCGATGTGGTGCGGGAGGCTCTCTATTTGGGTGCAAAGGGCTACGTTCTTAAAACAAATGCTGGAAGCGAACTACTAGCCGCCGTGGAAGCGGTTCGTTGGGGCGGGGAATTTGTCGGCAGGGGATTGCCGGGTCGCACCTCCACCGACGTTGCGGACAAGCAAGCGTCAGACCGCCTATGCCACCAGGAGAATCTCCCATCGCTTGCGTCGAGAACAAGCCATTCCCCACGCGGTCACGTGATTCAATTTTATGATGACGATGCGTCTTTTCTAATTGGCTTTACTTGTTTCCTCGAAGCCACTCTGGAAGCAGGGAACGCGGTGATCGTTATCGCAACCGAGTCCCACCGGCAGGCTTTCCTTCAGAGACTGCAAGCGCATGGTGTGGATGTAGCGGCCGCCATTGAACAGCGGCGCTATACCCCTTTGGATGTTGCCGAGACGTTCTCGACATTCATGGTGAATGATGTGCCTGATCCAGTTCGATTTCGGAAAGTCGTGGGCGATCTGTTCGCAGCAGCAGCCAAGGGGGCAAAAGGGGAGCAGCGATGTGTATCAGCTTGTGGTGAAGGTGCACCGATTTTGTGGGCGGAGGGGAAAGGAGATGCGGCGATTCAGATTGAACATCTCTGGGACGAGATGGCCAGGGAATACGATGTTGATACGCTGTGTGGGTATGTATTGAGCGGCTTTCAGCGCGAGCAAGAGAGTCATATCTACGAGAGAATCTGTGCCGAACACTCCACCGTTTATATGTAGTGAACGTGGCGTCGCCCTAGGGCCGGGATTTCGGATGGTTCTTTATCCGGCTGCACGCATCGAATCACTTCCCGCACTGAGCGGCGCGCGAGCGCAAATGGTGGTACCACGCTTGGGTTGCGATTCGATTGAAAGAGTTCCGTTCACAAGTTTTACCCGTTCTTGCATGCTGATAAGGCCCACGCCGCGACTCGCCTTGGCTGCTTCGCTGTCAAAGCCCACGCCGGAATCTCGCACAGTGAGATGAATCTGGTCCGAAGTTCCCCACAATCGCACTTCGAAGTGCCGTACCCCACTGTGCTTTGCGGAATTGTGGAGGGCTTCTTGGAGCACCCGGTAGAGACAAAGCGAAATGTCCGGAGGCACGGGGCTTGGCAAATCGTGGCTTTGGAAGTCAATCTCTACTTTCTGCTGCTGGCCGAATTCTCTACAGAAGCTTCTCATGGCGACAGCAAGACCCAGATATTCCAATTTTGAAGAGTGCAATTCGTGCGACAAGGATTGGATATCGGTCGCTATCTCCGTGGTCTGCTTGTGGAGTTCGCCCATGCGGCTGAGAACTTCCGGCAAAGTGAAAGAGTCTTGGTGGAGCTGTTGTATTTCGACGGCCAACAGAGCGAGACGTTGACCGACGTCGTCGTGAAGCTCTCTCCCAATCCGGACGCGTTCTTGCTCCTGCGATTCGATCAGCTTTCGACTCATACCTGAGATCGCCTCTTCCATCTTCTTGCGGTGAGTAATGTCCTCGGCGAAGATTAGAATCCCTCCTACGATCCCGCTGGGTGTCCTCCAAGGACGAATCTCCCACCGAACCCATGAAGTAGTGCCGTCTTCACGATCCCAACGGTCTTCGTCAGCTCGCAATGTTTCTCCCTCAAGAGCACGGCGATACATTTCCTTCCAGCGCTGGGGAACGTCAGGAAAAACCTCGTAGTGCGAACGTCCAAGTGCTTGCGAACTAGCGAGGGCGTAATCTGCACACCAGCGGTCGCTCACTTGTAGATAGCGCATGTCACGATCGAGCATCGCCACTCCGGCTGGCACGCTCTTGACGAAGACTTTCAGCAGTTCCTCCCGTGATTGCAGTAATGCCGTCTGTGCTTCTAAATTGCGGTTCACTTCCAAAAGGGTCTCTTCTGTCCGCTTGCGCTCGGTTACATCCAGGTTGACGCCGATCATTCGTGATGGCTCGCCGGACTCATTCATAAAAACCTGCCAACGTCCGGCTATCCAATGAACGCTTCCATCAGGCCAAAGTACCCGCCATTCAGCCGTAGTAGGTTTTCCCGTCTTTAGGGCCTCGGTACTCAGCTGCGTAACTTCTTCCCGATCATCGGGATGAATCAGATTCTCGAAAAAGGCTGTCGTGGTTCCCTCAAAGCCGCCCGCCTGCAAACCGTACATTGCCTCCACTTCTGCTGTCCAAGTAACAACTCCCGTCCGAACGTTCCGTTCAAAGGTTCCAATGCGAGCCGCCTGTTGTGCGAATCGCAGCCGTTCCTCGCTGGCGCGTATTGTCTCTGCACTTTCGCAAAGCGCTTGCGCTGCCACTTTGCGCTCCTCGACAACAGCGGCCAACACCATGAAAGAAACTGCAGCAACCAACAAGAAAAGTTGCAAGGACAGCACTATATTTACGGGTGTACCGCCTGTGAAAGGACCGCGCCCGTGGACGGCACCGAAGATCGCCAGGAAGGCGACAAGCACGATCGAGTTGCTGGTGCCTGTGATTCCAAACCGTAACGCCGCCCACAACAGAAATGGCAACAGTGAATACAGCAATGTTGGGCGGTTTCCACTGCCGGAAGCCACAAACGTGAAATAAGATAATGTCGCCAATCCAACGAACATCGCTGCTGCTTCGAGGTAACGTGCCGTTGGCTTCTTCCCTCGCGTGAGTGTGATGTCCCTCCAACTCAAAATGGCTGGTGTCAAAGTTAGTAGAGCCAGCGCCTCTGTAAAAAATCCAACCCACCAAGAATCTCCTTCCAGGGCGTTCACGGCGACGGAGGCTACAAAGACGGGTGCTAGAATGCCCGCAAAAAGTGAATACTTGGCCAGCGACTTGACACTATTCAGACGTGGCGCACCGCCGAATACATAAGTGACGCCCAGAGCGGCTACGAGTATTTCGATGGAATCTCCCACAAGTAGCAAACCAATAGCACGGTTCGGCAGACCTTCCTGCACATCGTAAAGCGCGAACCCTGCAAGCCCGGCTACTAAAACCGCAGGCCAAACCTTGCGCGGGGTGAGCAACAACACTGCAACCAGAAGTGCGCAACCCGGCCAAAGAGGCCAGATCATCTCGGGCCGCAATACAAGGGCGCCCCCTAGCCTGGCGGCCAAGAAAGAAAAGATAAACACGCAGCAAACCAGGATCACGACATGAAGGGGTGAATTGGGGAGAATTGGCGTTGCTGCCGAGGGGTTGGGTCGATTCGTCATCGCGATGGCGTTGCGCCTTCGTTGCTCGGCACGTTATATCCTGTCCGGCACCATGTCAACGTTGTGTTTGGTGCAAGCGCTGACGCACACCCCGCCGCGATTTCCCGCGCGGAAAGTTCGGCGGGAAGAAACTGATTGAGGTGAGCGTCAGGAACCCGTTCCGGGTGGCATAGTTGCGTTGCCACTTTCGAAAGACAGCGGCCTGCAGGCGGCGAGGGATACGTCTTCTAGGGGCAGCAGGAGCTGCTCGAGGAAAAACGCCACCTGCCACGTAAAGCCAAGCAAACTGTGAGTTTTGTCAGTTTTGTCCGTGCGGTTCCTTAGCCTACGTTCCAATTGTTGTCAGTGACGCAGCATGGTGCTCGCGATCCTCTCTGAGAGCGCGAGCGAGGCGTAGTCCAGATCTGCACCCACCTCGCGCTGGTGGCGCTGGGTCTAGCGGAAGCGGAAGGTGTCGCCATGAACAGACAGTTGTGTTTTTGCGGGTTTGTCTTTCTGGCTGCAATGCTACTTAACGGTCAGGACGTACCCCCGATGCCCTCTGAGAATCTGGGGAACGCAGTGGCGAATCGATCCGTGCCGTTCGTCGACCTTTTACGAGAAGCTGAAGCGGGCGATGAATCCGCGCAATTCGACGTGGCCAACGCCTACGGTACCGGCAGTGGTGTGCCCAAGAACGATGCGGAAGCGGTGAGGTGGTGGCTACAAGCGGCCCGGAAAGAGTTCGCTAAAGCGCAGAATCGCATGGGGTATCTATACGAGCACGGAATGGGAGTGCCTCGAGATTATGTGGAGGCGGTGCGTTGGTTTCGCAGTGCGGCAGAGCAAAAACTGCCAGAAGCACAGTACAACCTCGCTCATATGTATCAACGCGGCGAGGGCGTGTCACTTGACTACGCCCGGGCGGCAGGTTTGTACAGCCAAGCCGCGGCCCAAGGTCTGGCAGCAGCTCGAAACCAGTTAGGGCTGGCATATCAACGTGGTACTGGCGTCCCGAGAAATGCGACTGAAGCCTTTAACCTTTTCCATCTCGCGGCAGAGCAGGGGGAGCCGTCCGCGCAACACAATCTGGGAGTGATGTATTTTGATGGCGAAGGCACGGTACGGAATTATCCTGAGGCATTGAAGTGGTTCAGCGAGGCTGCAAACCGAGGAACCTTTGAAGCATATCGCGCCTTGGGACACATGTATGAGTACGGAAATGGGGTGGACCGAGATCCCGTGAAGGCCGTGGGATTTTATCGTAAGGCGGCGGAGCATGGCCTTGTGACCGCGCAACTCGACTTGGGATATTTGTACAAGACTGGGAAAGGCATGCAGCCGGATTATTTCGAAGCCGCAAAGTGGCTCCGGCGAGCGGCTGAACAGGGGCATCCAATCGGAGAGAATGCCATCGGTTATATGTACTGGCGTGGCGAAGGCGTCAGTCGCGATTATCGACAAGCAGCCGATTGGCTCCAAAAAGCAGGAGAGCAGAACTATGCGCTGGCGCAACTAAACTTGGGATTTCTTTATCAGAATGGTTTAGGTGTTCCATTGAATTACGCCGAGGCCTATAAGTGGTTCACATTAGCTGCAAACAGCGACCTTGCTGCCAGCAGGCGTGCCCTGAAGGCACTGACGCAAATCATGACGACAACTCAGTTGTGCGACGGCCAAGCCAGAGTCTCAGATTGGATGTCCCGCCACAACAATCTCGAACTCGCAGCCCAGAAAGCTGAGGCGAAAGAACTGGATAGCTTCGCGACCGCCGCACAGCCATAGGCAGGCAACGAAAAGGGGTCAGCGCCCAGGAGTGTGACGAGGGTATCCTGATTCGCGGAGTCATCGCGCTTTTTTGATCTAACGCTCATCTCGTTCGGTTCTGGCCGCTGGACCTCGGGAAGGATTCTAAGTGTCTAAAATAGGTGGTCAAATCTCGCGGCATTTTGACCAGGCCTCGTCCAGCAGTCATAACGCATAAAACGAACTTCACACCTATGCTCACTTCATGCCAATAGACCTAACCAAGCTTCTCACACATTACTGTAACTTCTGCCAGTGCCATTGCTGTCTGAATTGCTTTTAGGATATTGAAGCCACTTGGCCAGCCTTTTGTATAGGGCAGCCATGTTGTGCAACCGGAGGGAATCGCATGCGCACTAAGGTAAGGATTCGAAACGTGGCGACTGGAATCAAACTTCTGGTCGCTCTGCTGATGTTCGCTTGCGTCCCCGGCTATGGGCAGCGGGGGAGTAGGGAGACCATCGACGCCACAGCCTTCGGCACAAGCACTCAGCTCGGAAGAAACTTCGGCGTGAAAATCGTTATTTACGAGTTCTCGAGCCCAGACGATAGAGACATTCTCGTACAGTCATTCCAGCAGGGCCAGAACGACGGACTGGTGAATGCGCTTGAGAAGATGAAAAGTGTCGGTCGGATATCGATCCCCGGCACACTTGGATTCGATCTTAGCTTCATCCGGGAGATTATAACGCCGACCGGCAGGACCATCCGTTTTGTTACCAACCGCAAGATTGCATTTGGCGAAAGTTATTGGAGTACCCAGACGAAAAGTTTCAATCTGACCGCCGGTGAGATCAACATTAATGATAAAGACAAGAGCAAGAGTGACGGTGTTCTTTTTCCTGCCGCTCAGCTCATCGTGAATAAGGAAGGCGAGTTGCAGTGGGAGCTTAACCAGAATTCGTGGAAGCTGGTGAACATCATCGAGTGGGATTGACATCATAACTATGAAAATTCAATGCCAGTTCAACATTTGGAGTGCGTTGCTTTTGTCTTGCATCGTTTTCCTGAACTGCGCAACCGCGCAAGCGCAAAAAAGGGGCAAATACGTATGTGATGAAGCGCAACCGGAGAGCATGTGCAACGCAGCCAACACCTGCGGTTCGCCTTCGTCTCCCTGCATGATCGACATCACCCGGTCAGCCACCTCCGCCAACGTGAAGCCTGGTATTCCTAACGCAAAAAACAACCAATTCTTCTGCATCAAGGCGGGTACTCCCGTGGTGTGGATGAGTTCGAACAAGAACAATGGGTTCATGGTCTCGTTCGGCACCGACTCGCCGTTTGACCCAGACGACGCCGTCATGGGAGGCGGAAAGAAGCAAGTGAAAACAAAAGCAAGCACTCCCGGTTGCTACAAGTACGATGCGGGTGCGTTCCGATCCGGGACGGTTTATGGAATGAGCAGCGGCAGCAAGTCAGAGTTAGTCATTCTGCCCTGACGTATTTAGAAATGGCGGTAATGACTTTGCTCATTCCGTTTTTCTTCGCTATGGGCCGCATTTGTAAGTCTGATCGCCGCCCTATTCGGGACTATAGCCCGTCCAACAAGCTGCAGCCCTACCTTCTAATCGTCGCACGCACCGGACTTCGATAGTAGGAGCAGTGTCCTAGGTAATAACGAGAGCCAAGGCAGCGGAGTTCTCGACCATGGGACATCCCGAATCCGCCGCCGATCCCTGAGAGCTCACTGAGATCTGCACGCTGCTACCCGCTGAGCCGCCAAAGGACTCGAAAGTTTGCTGAGTAATCGTGGTCTGAAGGTGTTGTGAGTCCATGAATGTCGTCTGCATTGTATTTTCGTTCCACCTGATCTGCGAGTGGGGAGTAAAACCGCTTCCATGCACTATCAACACAACGGATTCCGCGTCGTTTGGAATGGCGTCCGGCAAGAGTGAATTAATTTGGGGCTGCGAACCTACGCCCTGACAACTAATGAACAACGCACTACAGGTCCAGCCAGATAGTAGCAGGGTTAGGACTGCAATGAGGGCAATGTGAATCGAAAGATTAGAGAAGGAAGAATACATACTAGCCTCCCTATGACGACATGGTTCGGAAATGGTGCTTGAGCCAGATTAGAAAATGTTTGGCGTATCGGAAACTGCTAGAAGTGACAGGGCCGACTGTGCCGTCGCTCACTGGCTCTCCAGCACGACCCTGCCGTATAAGGGCTGAGTCGGCCGTGCGTCGTGCCGGTACAACTTCGAGAACTGCTCGATCTCTGCGGTGGAAACGGTCACCGGATGTTTAAGCACGAACCAGGTCACGTCCTCAGTGCAAGGCGGTGTGGTGAGCGATCCAGAAAAAGTGTAGTAAGCGCGATCGGCAGGCAGTAGTCCGGCTACATCGATCTGGACGTTGTCCAAGGATTTTTCTTTTTCTTTTTCCTTGGGCAAGTCATTCCACAGTTCGCGCACTAAAGGGTTATCTTGCCCTTTCTGAAGTAGAACTGCGACTACTACCAGCTTGCCTTCCACGTTCGCGTGTACCAGGTGTACCACCATCTCATAACCTTTGCCATCGATCGTCTCCTCGCTGGGCCTATGAAAGTGGAATTGTTTGAGTGCATACTTCTGCCCGCCCACGGATAGAAAGCTGCCCGGGCCATAGTTGATCATGATCGTGTGGCCATTATCGATGATGTGGAGCGAGGTAGGCTTGTAGTCGAACTGGATAGGCGACAGCTCGGTCTTTTTAGGATTGCGGATGTCGATGGGGGATTGGCGATGCCCGTTCTTGCACAGGGCGAACTCCGGCTTGAGCTCACCCCAATGGCGGGGCCCTAAAAATTCGCCGTAGTCCCAAGTGTGCTCAGGATGATGCTCCTGGGCAGAATTGGTGGCTACTAGAACAAGACCGCAACAGATGATTGCGGAGAGAGCATAGTTGCGAATATGCATATGAACTCTATACCCTCTGCCGCACGCGCCGCGTATCCTGGCGCCTGCATTGTGGCCCCGGCCATTGACTGTTGCTCAGGCAGCTATCAAGTGGTTCCTGATTGCATACTGGACCAGTTCGGCGCTGCTCTTGGCGTTGAGTACCTCCATAATGCGGTATTTGTGAAAGGCGACGGTTCGGGTTGTGATGTTGAGTACACCAGCGACTTCCTTCATACACTTTCCTTCCGCCAAAAGCTGTAGGACTTCACGTTGCCGTTCCGTCAGCCGGTCCGCCTCGTCAATCAGCTTCTTGTCCTGCCGCAGCAGGAAATCGACTGTATCCTTGGCGATCATGGGTGATAGGTACGACCTCCCCCTAAGAACCTCGCGAACCGCAATCGCTAGCTCGGAGGCTGCACAAGTCTTGAGCAGAAAGCCTGACCCTCCTCTACGGAACGCTTCAGCCGCCAGGTCGGCATCGTGATTCATAGTCAGATAAACCAACTTGACTGCGGGCAAGAATTCCTTCACCTGCTGCCCGGCATCCAGCCCATTCAGGATAGGCATTGCGACATCCACGATGATGAGGTGGGGCTTCAGTGCGACGGCGGCTCGCACTAGAGCACGGCCATCGCTGACCGTCGCGACGATTTCATATTCGGATTCCAGAAGCTTCTTACATGCCTCGGCCACCAGAGTGTGATCATCGGCAATCAGAATTCGAGGGACATTCCTTTGCATGTTCGCTCTCCTGCGGTAACTGCGCTCGCCAAATATCGAGTTGATACCAGGGAGTCGTTTTTCCTGTGAACCAAAGTAGATTGCGCCGACGTGCCCATACTAGACAGTGGAACTAATTGAGACCCAAAATGGTACTGCTAGCTTTGACATTTGACCACTAGCATTTTTGCCAGTGTAACGAGACTGCCAGGTTGAGACTCATATGCCCCAAATCCTTGACGCAATCATCTTGGGCGGTGTAACGGCAAACTGGCGAGTCCATCCCTGCTGGGGTGCTCCAGGTTGACGTTTTGCGGAATACTACGATGAGTGACCGGTCGATGAGTGTGCATCTCCGTAACACCCAGAGTTTCGCGGAGCTTTCGATGTGCCTGGTGGAGTCGGGCCTTGCTGGTGCTTGCAGTCACGCCAAGACTTTGGGCAACCTCTTTGTGGCTCAATCCCTTAAGGTCGTGTAAAAGGATTAGAGTTCTTCTGTTCTTGGATAGACCACACAGCGCTCGCAGCAGAGCAGTACGATCGATGGGGTCCCAGCGATCATGAATTCCGGATCGCGAGGCATACTCCAGGTTCTGGAGTTCTAACTCATCGAGCGGTATTTCTTTAACGTGCCGCTTTCGAAGGTGCATCATGGTGACATTCGTGGCCACTCGATACAGCCACGATCCGAACGCGGCCTCACTGCGAAAGCTGTTTAACTTGCGGTATACCCGAAGGAAGACCTCCTGCATAAGGTCTTCGGCGTCCAGAACATCTCTTGTCAGCCGCAGGCACAAGTTATAGACGGGGGTCTTGTAAAGGGTATACAGTTCCGCCAACGCGGTGATATCGCCGTTTTTCGCCTTCTCTACCACCACGTCTGTCTTAAGAAACTTCGGGTTCCACATCCGGTTCACTGCAGGAATGGTCACTCTCGGACTCCTCGGCATCTTGAAAACCCGCTGTTCGCCAGTCGTGGGCCTTTCGCGTTACTGGTGGATGCGACCCGGCTAGATTAGTACCCTGGAACTCAGGTTGTGAGGCTGAGCGCGAACACGACAGCGTCGTACAAGTTCGTTGGGCATCTCACCATACAGGCCAAGAGTAGTGAACTGGCAGGAATGACAGGCAGAGAAGCCGAAGAGTCGTGGGTGTGCTCGGTCCCGCGCCGTGCACCTTGCAAAACTACGTGTCATCAGAACAGACCTGAGCCCCGTGGCGGCGCGCGTCCATTAGTTGCCTTACGGCGAGACCCACTGTCAATTGTGCCAGTAGCCGACTTCAGCATCCACTGTGTAGAAGAAGCTGAGAAGAAAGCCTAACAATGATTCTGATCGTGATCACTTCTGTTCTGTAGGCTGGCAACTCCTGCAACTGTTACATCTTAATGGTGAGTTATCCGTATTCCACGACTCGATTCCGCATTTGCTTGGAGTCGGCATCGGTGGTTGCAGCAGCAACAGGGAAGCCAGGGTCTTCCTCTGTAGCGAGCGGGAGATAAAAACCGACACACGGCCAATCCAATCATGTTTGGGGGCTAAAGGGTGAAAAGGCAAGTCCGATTCAAGGCGGAAAGCAAGCTGATCCCAGTGATATTTCTCGCGGTCTGCTGCATTTCGACATTGTTTTCAGCCGAGACATCGATGGCACACTGGGCTTCAGCGGAGCAGGACCCCAACAAACCTGCTTCTGAACTCAACCACCATTTGCTTGGCTATGCATTGATTGCGATCGGAATGCTGGTAATCGGAGCTCAATCATCAAAGCGCTTGTGGCCGTTGCGGTATGTCTGGCCGTTTCTGTTTGTGGTCGCCGGATTATTCCTGGCTGCCTGGAGTGACAAAGAAATGTGGCCGCGGGGTAACCTAAGCTGGACGTGGCTGATTCATCACGACGCTGAGGCACGACAGCACAAAATCTATGCAGTATTGCTTGTGGTGATGGGAATTATTGAGTGCCTCCGGGTGAATGCCAAACTAAACCGATTCTGGCGAGTCTGGAGCTTCCCAGTGCTTGCAGTTGCTGGCATCGTGCTTTTACTGTTTCACGATCATACCGGCGCATCGGGCGCTTCGTCTCCGGAGGCGCGCAACTATAGGGTTTACCCGTTGCTCGACGGAACAGCGAAAGCAATGGCATCCGAGAATCCCGGCGATCAGCCACTCCATGACCACATGATGATGCGTTCGTCTGCGCCGCTTGAGGCTCAGCGGATACAAGTGGCGGCGACTGGAAACGAAGGAATGGGCACCCACGGTCACCAGCACCACATGACGGCGGCAATGGTTAAAGTCGAACACCAACACCTCTGGTTCGCCATAGTGGGATTTGCTGTTGTTTTGTTCAAGGTCATTTACGATAGTAGGATTTCGCGTCGATCTATTGTGCCCTTCCTGTGGCCCACCAGCGTGGCCGTACTGGGAGTGTTGCTCGTGCTCTACACGGAATAAGGTGGGGATTTCCAGACCCTCTGTGAAAAGCGAAAGTCCCTCAGCCTCCGTATCCCCACAGGGACTCTCCAATCGAAGTGGTTTAATGCTGGCTTTTTTGGCAACTGCGTCTTTTGCCAGTTCTCTAACGGTACACGGCACCGTAGTATCCGAAGTTCGAGGCACAAAGGAACTCATTGAAATCTGATTCCGACGTGTAGGTCCGCCGACTCGCTCGAAGATTACTGGTTTAAGCGGGACCGCCTGGAGGTGATGACATGGCCACATCGGATGCAAATGTGTTTGCTTGGGCCATCGGAAAGGCAGTGGTGATCCTGCTTTCGTCCGTCGGCACGGTGGTCTATCTTGCTTGGGTAGGTGTGAAAAAAGGCCCGTTGAAATAACGGACCGGGTACCGTGCGGGGAATGAGTCGTACAGGCAAGCCCCGGCGAGCCCAGTAGACCAAATGAGTATCATGCCCGGCACTCAATCGACTACCTTCTGCGGCCTCCGCCGCCGCGCATTCCACCTCCACTCATAGAGCGACTGAAGTTCTGGGTACGTTGTTGTCCCGTAGAACGTGCTTGCTGTTGCTGCTGGATGCCGGACTGAGGTCGACTGGTTGATTTCCAGCCGTTGCCGTTGTTCTGAGACCAATTGCCGTTCTGCCGGTCATAGCGGTAAACGTTACCGTCCTTGCCCGCGTAGATATTGTTATTGCCCGCTGCTATGCCGGCGCCCGTGTTTGTGTTGTAGGCAAAGCCCCCGCGCCCGGCCGCGCCTTGTCCGGTGTACATATTCCCCGCGTATCCCGCGCCGCCACCAGCCACAACGCCCGTTGTCGGGTTATAACCCATGGCCCCACGCCCTGCGACAGTGTTGCCAGTGTAGATGTTGGCATTGGCGCCGCGGCCGGCTACTCCCACCGTGCCGCCTTGCGTGTTCTGAAAAGCCGTTCGACTCGCGCCACCGTAGTTTCCGGCATAGGGATTCGCCCAAGCAGGGCGAGTGTTGGCGTAAGCCGTATTGCCCCACCGGCCATATACGTTGGCGCTGGCGTAGCCTCCGTAGCCGTAGCCCCATGCCGGGCCCCAGCAGCAAGTTCCGTAATATCCACCCCAAGGTCCCCACCACGGATAATAATAATTAAGGATAGCCGTACGTGTATCCCACCCCTATGGTGATGCTCCAACCCGTGCCCGAACTCCACGTGGAAGCCACGCCGACTCCATACGTGTAGGGTGCTCCGTACCAGTAATGGCCAACATAAGGTGGATAGTACCAACCAGTGCCATAAACCACAGTCGTAGTGGTCGAAGAGACCACGGTGCCGTAATACCCAGGTGTGTAACCTACGTAAACCACATCTCGTGTAGACCGGTAAACCTTAAAGTACGTGACATAGTGCAAAGAGGAACTGGGAGGAATCGAGTAGATCGCCGCTGGAACTGAAGTCGCTACAGTCCACGGTCCAACAGGTGCTGGCCCTGCGAACCAGACTGCATTCTCGACAGCGTAGTAGTTTTGATCATCGACCCGAATCACCGGCGTAGAGGTATTGAACGCATACTCTAGTTCCGTATCCTCGATGTTCTTGAACTGAGGATCGCCGTCATACTTGACCTGCAACCGCGCCTCGTCGCGAGTGATGGTGGCGGTCTGCGGTATGGAGTTTGCGATCAGCGCTTCCTTTGTGGGTCCCGTCCCCGGAACCGACACTAATACGCCCGCCTTGGGACTGCTTTCAGGAATCGTGCTGAACCCCGTGGGCAGACTCTTCGCGTCCGCGAACTCCCTGGGACCATTCTCCAGGGATTTCGATCGGAACCATCGTCCCGCCACGAGGATGTAGTAATCGAGAACCGCGGTATCGCGGAAAATGTTGGCGGTCGTGTTTTTTACATACTCCAGCTTCGTCTGAGGTATGGCCTCAAGCTGTGGCGGGCCCTCAGTCACAAGTAGTTCGGTTGGGTACGAACTGACATAAATCGCGGGAATCTTTCCTTCCTTGTCCGCCTCCTTCAGAGAAGGCGGTGAGGTGCCTTCCGGCGCTTTTGATTGTTGCTGCTCCTGGATACTCATCGTGATGTCCTTCAGATCGTCGGGAACCTTCGACACATAGGACCAGGGACCGGACAATACGTCCGGAGCTTCCATCCATCCATCCATCCATCTATGACGTTCAGGTAATATTTGTTCTTCTTGGTGTCAAAATAAATCTCAGCCCTGGTATTGAGGGCGCGGCGTAGATCGGTTCCGCTGAGGTCCTTGAACTGAATCGGGCCATCAATCAGCACTAATACGGAAGGTTTCATCGCGAAAATGATTCGGGGAGGATCATTCTTCACTGGCAATCCCTTGATTTCGGTTTGCTGGGACTCGCTTGCCGCGAGCGCTGTCTCCATGCGATCGAGGGAGATGATCTTGGACTTGCGGGGCAGTTTCGCTTGTAGGAAGGACTGGTATTCAGCCTCTTTGGCTTTGAGCGTGGGAAACTTTACCTTCGTGATCTGAAAGTCGTCCAGGGTTACCTGGCGGTTGACTTTGTCCACTTCTGTGTGGGCCGTGAACCAAAGTACTCCGTATTTGGGGGTTTTATTGCTTTTGCTTACGACCGAAACGGTCGCATAAGCACGCAACTCGTCGCCCTGCCAGACCTCCAGTTGTGGTTGGTACATGGAAATCTTTTCGTCGCCCCGAGTGGCCTCCCGTGGCCACGGGTTATCAACACCCCTGTGCAGCGCGAGTCGCAGGTGCTAAAGGTTGGTGACCGGAATCTCCCGGCGAGCGGACTACCGCTGAGGGGGCGTCTGACAATTCCTTATGGGTCTGCGCAGGAAGAAGAAGTGGTGAGTTCCCAATCAACAGCGATAAGGCGAAACGAATGATGTGCATCATTCTAGGGCGCATGAAAAGGTCGACTCGTTCTGGGATGATGGGATGGTAGAAGGCCCCCGGTATGACCAACACTGGCAGAAGTAGCAGGCTGACCAACTGCCGAGCCGTAAGTTAGAACGTCCACCCCAGGGAAGTCGTGATTCCCAGATCGTTTTTCCGGGCGTCGGTTGGCGGTCGACTGTCATAGTTTTCGTAGAGCTGGAAATTCCAATAGAAGTTCCGGACCAGTTCAATTCGCAGGCTCGACTGGGTACTTAAGCGGAAGCGGCCCGGATCGCTAAGACTGGGGAACAAAAGCGTCTGTGAATTGAGGTTCAGGGTCTTAAAGCGAAAGGTAGAGAATGTGATTCCAAATAACGACTCAGCATTGTTGCGGATCGGTTCCGTACCGGGTTGTGGAACGTAGCTCTCGTGGGTGTAGGCCATGCCCGCAAGTGCGTTCAATGAGGTCTTGTCAGTCTGCACCAGCCTTCGGCCGAAAACACCAGCGTACGTGGCTCGCAATACGAGGTCCTGCTGGTTGCTTTTCAGCAATGAAAAGAGACCGCCGGCGAGCCATTTCTCGTTGAGCATCCGCCCGTACTGCGAATCGAAAGTGAAGCGGTTGGTGTTCTGGGCATTGGATTGTGAGTCAAATTGCGAACTAGTAGCCAGCTTCACAGTGTTTTTGGCGGTGCGAAAAGCGATATCTGCGCTTAGAGATGAGTTTGTGGAATTGTTGCCACTCGCAAAACCAAACCCATAATCGATGGAACCGGTTAACTGGTTCCAGAAGTTGCCTTCCCGTTGCCCGATAGCGATTACCTCGGCCGGCGTGACCTCAACGGCTGTCCCGATATCGGTGATCTTGAAGCCCTTGTCGTTGTCGGCGGGAGTTCCTTCCCGACTGATAAATCCGGTCACCCGCTCCCCGTTGCTCAGAGAGATTATATAAGAATCTCTGCTCTGCAGAGCTGCCACTTCCTTCCAGTCCAGATGGACGGAATCCTTCATGTAACTGGACTTGAAAACAAGCTCTCCGTACTGCAGGTTCTTGATCTCGCCGGTGAACTTGTCGCCATTTTTCATGACAACGACATCATCTTTGCTCTTCGCGAACAGCGGGCAAGGAGACAAGAAGAGAAGTGCAGTCAGCAATGAGTATCTAAGTGAAGCGTTTGAAAATAGCGGTGTCGTCATAGGTATAGCGTCTTCCCGGGGCGCCGCGGTAGGCAGGAAGCGGGCACACCTGGTGCCGAAGTGCGGTTCAGAAGTCGCACTAGTCCCTCCAACATCAGGTTGCGCTCTCCGGAACGGACGTGCGGCGATGACGGCGTGCTGGCTGCCGTCCATTCCCGATGCTAGCGGAACGGCTTGGAACGCTTTACTGACAGAAATGACAGTTCGCAATGGAAGTGGTGTCTGCGACTTTTGTAAGTCACAGAGGCCCTATGAGACCAATTCATCTGTCGCTTTGCATAAGAGTCTTGTCCGCAGTGCTCCTGGTAATCTTCCTCACCTCGATTGAGACACAAGCGCAATCCCAGGACTCCGCCTCGCCGGATCTGAACGAAATGAAGGCCAAGCTCCAACACCTGGAGCAGGAAATGCAGGACCTGAAGGGGCAAATTAGCGCGGTGCAACAGTCGCAGCCAGCGCCCGGTGCGACCACAAGCACTCCGTATCCCGCAGCGGAGAAGTCGGCAAAGGGAAGGGAAGAGAACAAAAGCAGTATCGACCTGTATGGCTTCATCATGCTGGACTCGGGATACGACTTCAAAAGCAACAATCCGGACTGGTTCGACGTAATTCGCCCAACCAAGATGCCGTCGTTCAAGGGCGAGTTTGCACCGGACGGAAAGGTCTACTACGGGGTCCGGCAGACTCGATTCGGCGTGAAAACATCTACGCCAACTCCACTCGGTGATCTGAAGACCCAGTTCGAATTTGAGTTATTCGGGACCGGAGTGGACGCCGGCCAGACCACCTTCCGTTTGCGACACGCATACGGTGAGTTGGCACAATTTGGCGCCGGTCAAACCTGGAGCCCATTCATGGACATTGACGTCTTCCCGAACTCGCTTGAGTACTGGGGACCCAATGGGATGGTCTTCTTCCGCAACCTGCAGTTCCGCTGGATGCCGATTCGAAGTGACAGCCTGCGACTCACCTTTGCCGTCGAGCGGCCTGGCGCCAGCGCCGACGGCGGCGTGTACTCAGATCGAGTGGAGTTACAAGGGGTTAAGCCCAAGTTTGACATGCCGGATTTCTCCTGGTCGGCTCGAGCGATCAGAGGTTGGGGCTATATGCAATTGGCGGGTATCTTCCGCAAGATTAGTTGGGTGGACCTGAATAGAGGCCCCGAAAAAGACTTGAGCGGCGACGCTTTTGGGTGGGGCTTGAACCTGAGTTCCAACCTCAAGTTAAGCAAGAAAGACACCGGAAGATTTTCGGTTGTCTACGGCGACGCCATTCAGAACTACATGAACGATGCTCCAATCGACATCGGTGTTGAGAACAATCCTGGAAATCCCAGGACGCCGATAAAAGGCGTGGCTTTGCCGGCGTTAGGGCTGGTGTCGTTCCTCGATCACAACTGGAGTGACAAGTTCAGCACCGCGATCGGCTACTCGATGCTGAACATCGACAACTCCAACGCCCAGAAGCCATCGGACTTCCATCAGGGTCACTATGCACTCACGAACCTGCTCTACCACCCGGTCCCGAGTGTCACCATCGGAAGCGAGTTTCAGTGGGGCAGACGGGTGAACTTCAGCGATGGCTTCAATGTGAACGATTATCGCCTCCAATTTTCGTTCAAGTACGACTGGAAGAAGGGCTTTGCGTTTTGACACAAACCGCTGTCCCTGCGGTGTCGCCCACTGCTGACTAAGGCAGAGGAACGGTTTTCAGGGATTCTGGCTCGCGCACATTAACGTGCTGCCAATGACTTCGTCTTCAGGAGAAACGTATGTTCGCGAAACGAATGCAGGTCAAATCCATTCTTACGGCGACGCTGATTGCTGCGAGTTTCCTTCCAATTGTGATGTCAGCACAGACCGCTCGCAGCCCTGTTGCTCCCAGGCGAGAGCTCGTGGAATCAGTGGTTCGGGAAGCCTACGAGAAGTTTCGGGGTGACACGAATGGGAAGAATGCCGACTACATCCCCTATCTCGCGCAGGTCGATTCAAAAATGTTTGGCATTGCCATTGTCACCACCGATAACCAGGTGCTGACCCTGGGCGAAGTGAATTACTCCTTCTCCATCCAGTCAATTTCCAAGGTCTTCACCCTTGCGCTCGCGATGGAAGAATTGGGCCCGGACAAGGTATTTGAGAAAGTTGGTTCTGAGCCTACTGGGCGCCCCTTCAACTCTCCTTTGGCGGTAGTCGACATGCCGAGTCATACAGGGAATGCTTTTGTGAACGCGGGAGCAATTGCCACGACCAGCCTGATCTCCGGGAAAGACGCGAATGAAAAGTGGAACAAGATCCTGGCATTCTATAGCAAAGTTGCCGGCGAGAAGCTGAAGTTGATCGACGACGTCTACAAGTCGGAAGCGGCCACTAATACGGGAAACAAGGCTCTCTCCTATCTGCTGGCCAAGTATGACCGGATTTACGCTGATCCGTTTGAGTCAGTAGATATCTACACCAAGCAGTGCTCTGTCGGTGTTAACGCTGTCCAACTCGCACGCATGGGGGCGACACTGGCGAATAACGGGGCGAATCCGGCCACCGGCGAGCAAGTCATCAAGGGCAAAGACGTTCCCGAGATCCTCAGCACCATGATGATGGCCGGGCTCTACGACGGTTCGGGCGGATGGGCGTGGCACGTGGGAATGCCTGCGAAAAGTGGCGTCGGTGGTGGGATCGTCGCAATTGCTCCAGGCAAAGGTGCAATCGCCGTATTTGCGCCTCCGCTGGATGAAGCGGGAAACAGCGTAAAGGCGCAAAAGGTAATCGAATACGTCGCCCAGAGGCTGAACTACAACCTCTACTCGCCGACTTCGGTGGGCCTGAAGTAGGTCCGGCATTCCGGCGACCGGCAGGAAGACCGCCAGGAAAACGTTGATGGGAGTATCGCATGATGGCCAGCCGGAATTGTTTCTCGTTGATGATCTTGTTCGTCGCAACATGGTGTTCAAGCCTGGCGATCGCCCAGAGCACCACCCCGCAGACGATCAGCGCAAATACCGACACTCAGAACCCTTCTCAATTGCTGCACGCATTGGATCAATTGGTCGAGCAGAACGGTCAACTCGAAAAGCAAAATCGGGATCTGATGAATCAGATTGCTTCCCTGCGTCAGGTCCTGGCAAAGCAGGCGTGGGCAACGGACCCAACTCAGAAACAAGCGGTACCAGCGACGGATTCCACAACCGGAACCGATTCTGCGCAAAGCGAAGAGTCGTCGGCCGCGTCTAGGGTATTTTCCGCAGAGGAAGAGCCTTCCAAATGGGGTGGCTACACACCCAACTTTGGTTATAAGGTGGTGAATACCGAACACGGTGATCTAAATATCAGCCTATACAGTTACGCGCGATACCTGAATCAATTGGGGCTTGACCCGCAGTACACGGACGCGTTTGGCAACGTAAAGAATGTCCAGCAGCGCCAGGATTTCCAGCTTCAGAAGGTGCAGATAAAGTTTCTCGGTTGGGTGATGGACCCGAGGTTCCGCTACTTCTTGTATGCCTGGACTTCGAATGCGTCACAAGGCTTGGCCGCCCAGGTGGTGCTGGCCGGGAACCTGAATTACAGCTTCAATAAGCACATCAGTATAGGCGCAGGAATTCGATCCCTGCCGGGAACGCGGAGTGTCGAGGGTAATTTTCCGTTCTGGCTGGGTGTAGATACCCGCCTGATCGCGGATGAATTCTTCCGTCCTTCGTACACTTCAGGCGTGTGGGGCTGGGGCCAGATCACGGACAAACTGGACTACATCGTCATGCTCGGAAACAACCTGAGCACTTTGGGCGTCAGCGCGGCCCAGCTCAACAATGGTTTTGATACCCTTTCCACCTCGCTCGTCTGGACGCCTACAACCGGGGAATTTGGCCCCGGCTTTGGCGATTTCGAAAACCATCAAAAACTAGCTACCCGGCTGGCTGCACACTTCACCCGGAGTGACGAGGACAAACAGTCGCAGCCCAACAGCGATGGATTCGAAAACACTCAAATCAGGCTCGAAGACGGGAGTGTCATCTTCACGCCCAACCTCTTGGGGCAGGGCATCTCGATTACTGATGTGAGATACCAGATGACTTCCTTTGACGGCGGTCTCAAGTACCACGGCTATTCGCTGGAGGGAGAGTACTTCTTACGGTGGCTCGACCACTTCAAAGGTACCGGCACCACGGGACTTCCCACGATCTTCTCCCATGGTTTCCAGTTGCAAGCCGCAACGATGGTCTTGCCTAAGACACTCCAGATTTATCTCGGAGGGTCGACGATCTATGGCAAGTATGGAAATCCCTATGATTTTCGGGCCGGTGTGAACTTCTTCCCGTTTCACAACAAGGTTGTCCGCTGGAACAACGAATTCCTTTACCTGCGGCGGTCTGCGGTGGGCTACCCTTCTGTTCCCTTTGCTGTCGGAGGCAACGGCCCGGTGTTCCATTCCAATCTGGAGCTAGCTTTTTGAGCGGGTAAATACTTGCTCGAGTTAAGGCGGCATTGTGAGGTTCCCCAGTAAAAACGTCTCTGATTGTGGGCCTAACAGAATGGCCCAAGTGGCTTTCGGTTTTGTTATTTCGGTGCTGCTGTGCTGCAGTCTTGCGATTGCACAGCCGCGCCCTTCAGAGCAACCGGAACTCAACGATGTTCACTTCCACCTCACCAATTACATTCAGCAGGGGACTGACATTCGCGACTTCCTGGAGATTATGGGTAACAAGGTTGGACGCGTTGCACTATTTGGAATTCCACTGCAGCAGGACTGGTCGTACCAAAATTCCGGCGATTTTGCTCCAACCTATTACCTGCAGACCGACGCACCGCTCTACTACTATTCCTTCACCGACGCCTATATCGCCATGGCGTATCGGTCTCTTTCGAAAGAGCAGCAGAGTCGGTTCGACCCGATGATCACTGGCTTCAATCCGGCCGACATGTACGCGGTCGATCATATTCGCCGGGTGTTGCAGACATTTCCTAGCGTGTTTTCGGGAATTGGCGAATTCACAATTCACAAGGAATTCGTATCCGCGAAAGTAGCAGGAGAAACCGCCTCTCTTCAGAACCCAGCGCTAGACAGAATCCTGGACTTTGCGGCAGAAGCTGGACTCGTTGTTCTCATCCACAACGACATGGATGTGCCATTCGCCAAGCCGGGAAGCGAGCCGGCTTATCTCTCTCAAATGAAGTCTCTATTGACGCGCCATCCCGAGACGACCGTCATCTGGGCGCACACCGGCATGGGGCGGGTGGTTCGTCCGGTGACGCATCATGCCGCCACAATCGAAGCGATTCTCAAAGATCCCCGGTTCAGTCACGTGTACTTCGATATTTCCTGGGATGAAGTCGCGAAGTACCTCCTGACCAGCCCGGAGTCACTCAGGATCGCGGCAGACCTCATCAATCGCTACCCTGACCGATTCCTCTTCGGTACCGACGAAGTCGCTCCTGACAGCCAGGAGAAATATCTTCGGGTCTACGTGCAATACAGCCCCCTGTGGAGCCTGTTGGATAAGGAAACGAGTGAGAAAGTACGCAAGGGAAACTACGAGCGCCTCTTCGATAGAGCCAGGCAGAAGGTGCGAGCCTGGGAACTGGCGCATGTGAAGTAGCGACAGCCGCCTCATATGGAGGTTTTATGAAACGAACCGTTATCGTCTTCGTCAGCTTGATCACTCTGCTAATTTTCCAGCTTAGCGGCCAGGAAAAGGTCCGAGTCGAGCAGGATCTGTTGGGAGAAAAACAGATCCCGGCGGATGCCTACTATGGAGTACAGACCGCTCGAGCGCTAGAGAACTTTCAGCTCTCCGGTGTACTGATCAATCATTACCCGGGATTCGTCGAAGCGTGGGCCATGGTCAAGCTGGCAGCAGTGCGAGCGAACACTGACGTTGGAGCGATGAAGAAGGAGCGGCTCGACGCGATTGAGAAGGCAAGCCAGGCCGTGCTTGATGGCAAATACCACGATCAATTCATGGTCGATTGGTATCAGGGTGGCGCCGGAACCTCCACCAACATGAACGCCAACGAGGTACTTGCGAATGTAGGACTCGAGCTGACCGGCCACAAGAAGGGTGAGTATCAGTACCTTGAACCGCACGACGACCTGAACATGTCGCAGTCCACCAATGATTCCTACCCGACGGCGATCAAGGTTGCGATCCTGCTCCGCAATGACAAGCTCATCTCTGAGTTGCAAAACTCACGGCATCATTCCGCGTGAAAGGTGGTACTTACCTCGAGATCGTGAAGATAGGGCGCACAGAATTGCAAGATTCCGTGCCCATGACCGTCGGCCAGGAGTTCCATGCGTTCGCTGCATCACTCGATGATGAGCGCCGCTGGCGCAGAACAGTCAAGATGTTTCGCAAGAGCCTCCGCAAACACTCTTCGAATACCATCGAAGCGGAGCAATCTTCCGAGCCGCCGCAGTGGAGGCTCGCGTGTTGGAACGAATACCAAGGTCCGTATTTCACTATGCGCGCCGGTGCCGGTTTGCTGCTCGAAGTAGTGGGCTTTGACCAGGATGAGAGCAGCAAGAAGCAAATCGAGATGCACCCGGATCAGAGACTGCGCTACACCCCCATGGTCAACTGGCATCTCTCAGACAACGTGCGTCTCGAAATGGCTTACGGCTACGGCCATTTGAATCGATTCGATCTCAAGGGCAACACCCACTTCTTCCAGAGTCGGATTCAATTACAGCTCTGATTGTTCATCGCGAACAAAAGGACGCACAATCAACACGTTCATGAACCCTGCGAATTCCTCGTTTATGTATGCCATCCAGCCGCCCCGTTCCGGATTCCTCGGCGCTACCGCGATTGCCTTCATGTCCGGCACTTAGGCCGCCGAAGCCACTCGGCGTCAGCTCCCGAGTCTAAGTTCCTCACTCTGCAATATCTCCAGCTGCTTCCCGTTCGGAAGCATCGAGTTTTGAATGTTAATCGAATTTGAAAATACGCTTTTTTGCGTCTCAGCAGAACGGAAATGAACAAGATCCGTATCTGCATAGTCGCGGTGCCCTTCAGGCTATCTCGGATCACAGAGATCAACCCCAAGCTGCTCCGCCAACTACAGCGCATCCGCGTGTTTGTCATTGTCTATGCGCGCTCTTTCCTGACAGATCACTCGCGCTCCGATTGAAATGCACAGCTGAATGCTAGCCGAATAGAGCATCGGCATTTCACTGACAGAAATGACAGTATTCATGCTGCGTACCTTCTGACACCGTTCTATCTGAAAGAGGGCAGTCGAGTACGTTCATTTCCGGTAGGAAACGTACCTAACTTGACGGCGATCCGCTCGCTTTCGAGGCTGCGTCTCAGCAACCGTTGCTTCAATGGCCTTGGAACCAATGAACCGTCTTCTCGAAAGGGGAAAGCGCAATGGACAACCCACTCAAGGTAATTGGCACGTCGACCAGCACATGTGGCAGCTGCAATTCGGTAGGGTGTGGAACGTGTGGACCCTCCCCGCACACGAGCAAGACCCCGGTTGCTTTTAATCGAAGGGAATTCGGGTACACCGTTCTGGCTGCGTCCGCCAGCGCACTACTCACCGGATGTTCGCAGCAAAAGTCTGTGGAGCAAGGCAGCCAGCCAGCTCCAGCTCCAACAGCTCCCGCCCTTTCGCCGGATCTCGCGGTGGTCCAGACGTCGAAGGGCCCGATCATGACGACGCTGGAGGAGTTCTACAAGATGGGCCCTGGGCCGTCGAGTTCCCACACCATGGGTCCGATGAGAATCACCTACGATTTTTTCCAGCGGGTTTCCAAGCTTCCGGAGGATCAGTTGCAGCGGGCCACCAGCCTCAAGGTCCATTTATTTGGCAGTCTGAGCGCGACCGGGAAAGGTCACGGCACCGATAGAGCCTCACTTGCCGGCCTGCTGGGAAAGGCGCCGGCGACGTGCCCTCCCCAGTTTCTGGACGGGCTCGCCGCTAATCCCGACCAGGCTTACAAAGTCACTTTAGGGTCCAAGACCCTCGACCTCACGCTGAAAGACATTATTTTCGACGCTACCAAGGGCGAATTCCACCATCCGAACACGATGACGGCGAAGCTGCTCGCTGGCGACCAGACGATCTACGAATTGGAATACTACTCGGTCGGTGGCGGGTTCATCGAGTGGAAGGGCTACAAGCCACCCGACAAGGGACAGCCCAAGTATCCTTTCGACCACGCGCGCGACCTCAAGAAGTTTCTGATTGACGACAAAATCCCTCTGCCACAGCTGCTGGTTCAGAACGAAATGGCCATCTCAGGCAGGAGTGAGAAAGAGATTTGGGAGTTCCTCGACCAGGTGGCCGAAGTCATGGTACGTGGCGTTGATACCGGCTTAACAGTAGAAAGCGTCCTCCCAGGTCCCATCAAGCTCCACAGCAAGGCCGCTGCGCTGCAACACAACTTGAAGACCAGCGCCAAGGGTGAAGCCGGCCGGGCCGTGACTCGGGTGGCATCCTACGGGTTTGCCATGGGTGAGGAAAACGCGCGTGGCCACATTATCGTGACCGCTCCCACTGCGGGTTCAGCGGGAATCATTCCGGCAGTCGTCAAATCCCTCCGTGACCTCAACACGCCAACACAAAAAATTCGGGACGGTTTCCTTGCCGCGGCCGCTATTGGTTACCTCTGCAAACACAACGCTACTCTTTCCGGCGCCGAAGGCGGTTGTCAGGCAGAAGTCGGCGTTGGTTCTTCGATGGGGGCTGCAATGATCGCACAGGCTTTGAGCGCGAGCCCGAAAGTGGTCTCCAACGCGGCCGAGTCAGCCCTCGAAAGTCACCTTGGCATGACCTGTGACCCAGTTGCCGGCTACGTCCAGGTACCTTGCATTGAGCGCTGCGCTTACGGAGCAGTCAAGGCGTGGACTGCTTACAGCATTGCAAGCGAAGAACTCCCAGAGCAGCGCCGGGTTGATCTCGACACCACGATCGACGCGATGGCTCTGACGGCCAAGGAAATGAACTCAAAATACAAAGAGACTTCGGAAGGTGGTTTAGCGGTGTCTGTTGTGCTCTGCTAGCGCCGGAATTGAAGGGGATCACCTTGAGTGAATTAGCAGCGCACCCAGCGAGCGCACTTCCCGCGAGTGACCAGGCTATGGGCGGGAGGGAAGGGACCGCCGCCATTGCATGGGTGGTGACGGCGGTCTATTTCTTTTACCAGTACGCGCTCCGTTCAGCTCCATCGGTCATGATGCCGCAACTGTCGGAAGGCTTTGGTCTTAGTGCGCTCAGCGTGGCCTCGATACTCGGGCTGTTCTACTACGGGTACTCGCCGTTCAGCCTTGTCGCCGGCGCCGCCATGGATGGTCTGGGACCGCGGAAGGTCTTACCGATTACTGCCGCCGCGGTCGGCGCCGGAGCACTATTGTTCGCGACGGGGAGTGGCACAGCAGCCAGCGTCGGTAGGTTCCTCCAGGGAGCCGGGGGCGCCTTTGCCCCAGTGGGAGCAATCTACATTGCAACAAAGTACTTCCCGGCCTCTTGGGCCGCCACCCTGATTGGTGCGACCCAAATGTTCGGAATGGCGGGGGGAGCGGCCGGACAGTTCGCAGTCGGATCCATGATGGGCGCAGGTCTCGGTTGGGACAGGTTCTGGATCGGCATGGGCATCGCCGGCCTGCTGATGGGGGCGCTTCTGGTTGTTCTCTTACCAGGAGACCGAACAAGCGAGCAGCCCGACAGTTGGTGGAAAAGTGCGGCCGCAGCTTTCTACGTCGTGTTTAAGAATCCACAATCGATTTTGTGCGGCCTCATCGCAGGCCTGCTTTTCATTCCGACCACAATCTTCGACATGGTTTGGGGCGTGCGTTACCTCCAGGAGGCACACGGCTTCGACTACGCCTCAGCAGTCATGCGTTCGGCAACAGTTCCTGTTGGATGGATCATTGGTTGCCCCCTGCTCGGCTTCATTTCCGACCAGATCGGGCGACGAAAGCCGGTGATCATCGCAGGTTCCGTGGGGCTGCTGGGTTGCCTTGCCTGGATTTTGTTCGGCCCTAGAGATGTGTTCCCTCCGTACATGATCGGTCTCGCGGCGGGGGTCGCGTCGGGCGCCGCAATGCTGCCGTACATGGTGATCAAGGAAGTAAACCCTCCCCAGTATGGCGGTACGGCAACCGGTGTGATGAATTTTCTGAATTTTACGTTCAGCGCAGTGTTGGGCCCGGTCTTCGGATGGATTCTACAGCGTCTGTCTGGCGGTGCCGCGCAAATGAAGCCGGAACATTACCAGATGGCTTTTGCCCCGCTTCTCTTGGGTGTCGCGGTCGCGACCCTTCTCGCTCTTTTGTTGAAGGAGACTGGCGCCGCCGTACGAGCATCTGCTGCAGCATTGCGACAGGAGGTTTAGAAATGAGTCAAGCCATTGCAATTACGCCAGGAACCGGAAAGTACGAGCGACTGTTAGAGAAGTGCGAGAGCTTGGAGCCGGTTCCGACCGCCGTGGCACATCCATGCGAGGTGACGGCCTTATTCGGCGCGGTCGAGGCCGCGAACTTGGGGCTCATCGTGCCTATTTTGGTCGGCCCCCGCGACAAGATAATGTCCACCGCACTGTGTGCGGAGATTGATCTCAGCAACTTCCAAATCGTAGACGTTCCGCACAGCCACGCGTCGGCGGCCAAAGCGGTCGAGTTGCTGCGTGAGGCCGACGCGGAACTACTCATGAAAGGCAGCTTGCACACCGACGAATTGATGGCTGCAGTCGTCTCCCGTGACGGAGGGCTACGCACTGCGCGCCGTATCAGTCACGTGTTCGTCATGGATGTGCCTACCTATCATAAGGTGCTGATCGTTACAGACGGCGCGATCAATATTGCGCCCACCCTTGAAGACAAGGTGGACATTTGCCAGAACGCCATCGATCTCGCCATCGCCCTCGGTCTTGAAAAACCTAAGGTCGCCATCCTTGCCGCGGTTGAAACGGTGACATCGAAAATGCCAGCCACTATCGATGCCGCTGCTCTTTGCAAGATGGCCGAGCGGGGACAGATCACAGGTGCGCTCCTGGATGGGCCGCTGGCGTTTGACAACGCGATCAGTAAGCGGGCGGCGGAGACCAAGGACATCCACTCTGATGTCGCGGGTGATCCAGACATCCTTGTGGCGCCGGATCTGGAAGCCGGGAACATTCTCGCCAAGCAACTCAGTTTCCTGGCCAATGCTGACAGCGCCGGCTTGGTGCTCGGGGCGAGGGTACCGATCATTCTCACCAGCCGGGCCGACAGTGTGCGGTCCCGAATTGCGAGTTGCGCGGTCGCCATGCTGGCGGCTCATGCGCGCCGCAAGCAGCGGTAGGGAAAACGTATGGACGACTACGCACTCATACTCAATGCGGGCTCATCGAGCGTGAAGTTCTGTGTGTACCGGCGCCCCGTCGCGGAACGCTGGCACCTGGAAGCACGCGGCCAGATTGAGGGCATCGGGACGTCCCCACGACTTTCAGCAAAAGACGCTCAGGGTGGGATTCTTGCGGAAAACCGTCTGGATGACTGGGTATGCGATGGGCGTGCTGGGCTCGATGCTCTGGCATCATGGCTGCGCTCGAAGTACAGCGGTGCGAGAGTGTTAGGCGTCGGCCACCGAGTGGTTCATGGGGGAGCGCGTTATGCCCAACCAGTGGTTGTAACGCGGCAGGTTCTGGCAGAACTGTATGAACTGGTCCCGCTGGCCCCATTGCATCAGCCCCACAACCTGGCAGCCATCGACACAGTCTTCGAGCGCATGCCCGACGTCCCGCAAGTAGCCTGCTTCGACACGAGCTTCCATCAATGCCAGTCGCCGGTTGCGAAGGTCATACCGCTACCAAGGGATATTTGTAAGTCGGGACTGCAGCGATATGGCTTTCACGGTCTTTCTTACGAGTATGTCGCTTCCGTTTTGCCCGAGGTGGCTCCGGAAATTGCCAAGGGTCGGGTCATCATCGCGCATCTCGGAAGCGGTGCTAGCCTGTGCGCACTGAAGGACGGGAAAGGCGTAGATAGCAGTCTGGGCTTCACGGCGCTGGATGGACTCTGTATGGGCACAAGACCAGGCGCGCTTGATCCAGGCGTAGTTTTGTATCTATTTCAGAGCCTCGGACTGTCTGCAAAAGAAGTGGAGACCATCCTCTACAAGAAATCGGGCTTACTCGGCATCTCCGGCATAAGCAGTGACATGCGCGAGTTGCTTGCCCGGAGCGAACCAGAGGCCCGCCTGGCAGTGCATTACTTCGTTTACCGCGCGGCCAAGGAGATCGGCGCCCTGGCCGCGGTGTTGGGCGGCATCGATGGACTCATATTCACGGCCGGCATTGGAGAGAATTCGCCGGAGATTCGACGACGAATCTGCCAGGCCTCTTCCTGGTTGGGCGTGGAACTAGACGAAATAGCCAATGACCGGAAAGGTCCGCGGATCTCCACTCCGCGAAGCAAAGTCTCGTGTTGGGTGATTCCGACAAACGAGGAATTGATGATCGCACGGCATACCGGCGCACTGCTGGGGTTGATATGAACGCACCGGAGCATTTGCAGGTAGATGTTCAACCAAATTCAATGACCAAAAGGAAATGAGGAGATTATGCAGAGAACGCACAAAGCAACTGTAGTAAGTCTGATGGCCTTGTTCCTGTTTGCATCGGTATCAGCCTTTGGCGCAAATACCGAAGTAAAAGGAATGATCCTTTCCCGCACTGGAGAAACATTGATTGTGAAGACCGCAGACGGAAACACGACCGTGGTCCTCACCGACTATACGACAACAAAGGATGACAAGGGACTATTTGGCCTGGACAAGCAGCGAATGTCCAGTGTGGTTCTTATCCCCGGACTCAAGGTGGACGTCGACGGAACATCCGACGAGCAGGGCCGCGTTGTAGCAAAAACCATCACCGTCGATGGCGACGACCTTGAAACAGCGGAGATGATTCAGTCTGGCTTGCATCCCACCGCAGAGCAGGTGGCGGCCAATGTGCAGAGGCTCGAGGCCCACAGCGGGCAGCTCGAGTCGCACAAAGTTCAACTTGCAGCCCAGAAGGAAAACATCGAGACCAACCAGCAGAATATCGGGGCCAACAAACAGCGGATTGAGCAAAACATAAAGGACATCGAAGAGAACACTAAGCGCTTTACCGCATTGAGCGAATATGACGTGAAGGGAGAAGCAACCGTTAAATTCGGAGTCGGTAGCTCCAAGATCTCGGCTTCAGACCAGGAAGAACTCAAGAAGGTGGCGCAGACCGCCACTGGCGTTACTGGGTACATCGTCGAGGTAATGGGCTATGCCGACGCGACCGGCAGCGCGGCAATGAATACAAGGCTTAGCGAGGACCGCGCTAAAGCGGTGATCACTTATCTGATCCAGCAGGGCGGCGTGCCGATCCGGCATATCGTAGCACCGGGTGCGATGGGCGAGTACGGACCAGCGGCACCGAACGAGACTAAGGCCGGGCGGGCCGAGAACCGTCGGGTTGAAGTCAAAGTCCTGGTCAACAAGGGTATCGCCGGTAGCTAGTGGCCACTTCATCCTGCACCTCACGGGTTCCGGGGGCACCGTGAGGTGAGCGGACCACAAGCGACATCCTTGAAATCAAGAGGGAGATTCCGGTCATTATGAACGCCAAGCTGCAAACGAACCTGGTATCGGTGACTCCATTCCACTCCAGGAGCAGTGACCCGGGGGAAGGCGTTATGAAGAAGAAAAACGTTCGATCGAGACTGCTTTTGATAATCACGCGAAAGTGTACTGCTGTCTTGTGTGTTGCATTGCTCGTGCCCGGAGAGGTACTTTCGCTGGCCCAGACACAGGCAGCGGGCTCAGCTCAGTCAGAAGCAACGAAGATACCTCCGGATCAGCTCGATTCTCTGGTGGCGCCCATTGCCCTCTATCCGGACCCGCTGCTGGCCCAGACCCTGGCAGCATCCACATATCCTCTCGAGCTCATCCAGTTGCAACAGTGGCTGGAGCAAAACAAGAACCTGAAGGATAAAGCGCTCGCAGATGCGGTGGCGAAACAGCCGTGGGATCCAAGCATCCAGGCGCTCGCTGCTCTGCCCGATGTGGTCAAGCGCTTGGCGGACGACATTCAATGGACCGCCGACTTGGGCAACGCGTTCCTGGCGCAGCAAGGCGAAGTCATGGATGCCGTGCAGCGCATGCGTAAGAAGGCCCAGGACAAGGGAAATCTGAAATCGACCGAGCAACAGAAGGTGGAAACGAGAGTTATCGAGAACAAGAGCGTGATTGTAGTCGAACAGGCGAATCCACAAGTCGTGTATGTGCCCTCATATGATCCCGTGGTGGTGTACGGTCTCGCGTTTTATCCCTACCCTCCCATCTACTATCCGCCGGCTGGATACTACGCCGCGGGGATGGCGATCGCTTTTGGCGTTGGCATCGCCATGGGGGCGTTTTGGGGCGGTGGTTGGGGCTGGGGATGCGGTTGGGGCGGCAACGACATCAACATCAACAGAAACAATAATTTCAACCGCAACACGAACATTGGCGGCAACCGCAATAACGTCGGCGGTGGGAACCGCCCCTCGAACCAGCCATCTTCTCGCGGCAACGGCAACCGGGCCTCGACCCAACCGATTCGTGGCGGTGGCGATCGCGGCGGAAACAGCGATCGATGGCAACACAAACCTGAACATCGCGGCGGAGCCCCGTATCGGGACAGGGCGACTGCGGACAGGTTTGGGGGTACGACGCGCGGTGACTCTCTTTCCAACCGGCAGGCCAATGCCCGGCAACAAGTTGGCCGGCAGGGCGGTAATCTGGCAAGCAATCGCGCCGGAGGATCCGGAATGGGCAGTCGAGGTGGCGGCGGAGGCTTTGGCAACCGGGCGGGTGGCGGTGGAGCGGATCGCATCGGAAGCCGGAATCTCTCGCGAAGCGGTGGCGGGAACCGAGATGCCTTCGGAGGAGGTTCGCGAGGATATAGCGGATCGAACGCTCGCGGCAGCAGCAACCGTGGTGCCTACAGCATGGGATCTCGAGGCGGGGGCGGAGGCTTCAGTCGTGGTGGCGGCGGTGGCGGCCGGCGTAGGTAGGCGCCGTTACATCGCGGAACGGAATCACAGGAGTTAGAGAATGAAATCACCATCTGCGAGTGGAAATCTTTCCGGACTTCTTTGGATCGTTGGCGCGGTCGTCTGGACGTGTTTGTGTGCGTCGACTGTATCCATTGCGCAGCCAACGGAAGCGAAAAAAACTTCGGCGGCTACTGCTGCCACAGCTGTTTCGCGAAGATTTAATACCCCGCAGCAAGCTGCCGACGCGCTAATCGACGCGGCCGAGAAGTTCGATGTGGCTGAACTCGCTTACATTTTTGGGCCGGATGGCGAAGACGTGGTGCTTAGCGGCGAATTCGGGCAGGACCGGCAACACGCGGCTAATTTCGTTGCCGAGGCGCATGAAAAGAAAAGCGTTTCCGTGGATCCGAAGACCGGGAACCGAGCATTCCTGCTCGTAGGCAACGAGGATTGGCCGTTCCCCGTGCCGCTGGTGAAGAAGAGTGACAAATGGTCGTTTGACGCCAAAGCCGGCCGCCAGGAACTCCTCTACCGCCGCATCGGTGCCAATGAACTGGACGCCATTCAAATCTGCCACGGATACGTGGAAGCCCAGCATGAATACGCCCTTCAGCCTCAAGAGGGTTACGACGTGAACCAGTACGCCCAGCGCATCGTCAGCACACCCGGCAAGCAGGATGGGCTGGCCTGGCAAAATGCCGATGGCACGTGGGCCGGCCCGATCGGCGAAAAGATTGCCCGTGCGATCGAACAGGGGTATACGCTCGGCGCCGAGCCGTATCACGGCTATTTCTTCAAGATTTTGAAAGGACAGGGACACGCAGCGCCGCTCGGCGAAATGGACTTTGTGGTGAAGGGCGTAATGATCGGAGGCTTTGCCCTGGTGGCTGCGCCGGCCGAGTACGGCGTGACCGGAGTGAGAACCTTCATTGTCAGCCAAGACGGCTTTGTCTACGACAAGGATTTTGGGCCGAAGACCCTCGACGAGTTCAAGAAAATGGAGCGCTTCAACCCTGACAGCTCCTGGACCCCGGTCCCGGAGGAAGAAGAATAGAGAAAGAGGCGCAAGCTCCTTCTTAACGGACAGAAATAGGGAGAAACGCAAATGGCTATTGCTCTGTCACACCCGATAGCGCCGAAGGAAGTCACCTCCCCTTGGCAGGGATTCAAAACAGGACTCTGGCAAAAGGAGATCAATGTTCGCAACTTCATCCAGCAGAACTATGAACCGTACGAGGGGGACGAGTCCTTCCTTGCGCCCGCGACGGAGCGGACAAAGCAACTGTGGAATCGGTTGAACGACCTCTTTGTGGAAGAGCGAAAGAAAGGGGTGCTCGATGTTTCCCAGATTCCAAGTTCCATCACGGCACATGATCCGGGCTACATCGATCGGGCGAATGAAGTCATCGTCGGTCTTCAAACCGACGCGCCCCTGAAGCGAGCCATAATGCCGAATGGCGGCTTCCGCTTGGTGGCGAATGCTCTCAAGACGTACGGTTACGAACCCGATCCGCATGTGGTCGAGGCATTTACCAAGTATCGCAAGACTCATAACGATGCCGTGTTCGATGCTTACACCGCTGACATCAGGCAATGTCGCAGCTCTCACATCCTGACCGGACTCCCCGACGCCTACGGGCGTGGCCGCATTATTGGTGACTACCGCCGCGTGGCTGTTTATGGAGTGTCCCGACTCATTAAGCGAAAACAAGAGGAGAAGAGAAGTCTCGACTCGGCCATGTCCACCGATGAAATCATTCGCGACCGTGAGGAGCTAAGCGAGCAGATCCGCGCGCTTAAGGAACTGCAGCAGATGGCCTCGAGCTATGGATTCGACATCTCGGTTCCAGCGAGCAACGCGCGGGAGGCGGTGCAGTGGCTCTACTTCGGTTACCTGGCGGCGGTCAAGGAGCAGAACGGCGCTGCCATGTCCCTGGGCAGAACCTCGACCTTCTTGGACATCTATTTCGAGCGTGATTTGACTGCAGCTATTTTGACCGAGGAACAAACGCAGGAGATTATCGATGACTTCGTCATCAAGTTGCGCATCGTTCGGTTTCTGCGCACGCCAGAATACGATGACCTTTTCGCCGGTGATCCAACCTGGGTTACCGAATCGATTGGCGGAATGGGGGATGACGGACGGACTCTGGTAACGAAGACGAGTTTTCGTTTTCTTCACACCCTTTACAATCTCGGCCCCGCCCCAGAGCCGAACCTAACGATCTGGTATTCCCCGCGGATGCCCGATGGCTTCCGCAGTTTCGCTGCCAAGGTAGCGATCGACACGAGCTCCATCCAATTCGAAAGCGACGAAATCATGCGTAGCTCCTGGGGAGATGACGGAGCCATCGCGTGTTGCGTGTCCCCGATGCTGGTCGGGAAGCAGATGCAGTTCTTTGGCGCACGAGCCAACCTCGCCAAATGCCTTCTCTATGCCATCAACGGCGGCAGGGACGAACTCACGGGCGAGCAAGTAGGTCCACCAATCGGAGCTGTCCAGGGTGAGTACCTTGATTTCGACGATGTGATCGACAGGTTCGAAAGGATGATGGATTGGCTCGCCGGCGTCTACGTCAATGCGATGAACGTCATTCATTACATGCACGATAAGTATGCCTATGAGCGTCTGGAAATGGCATTGCACGACTATGCTCCGTTGCGAACTATGGCCTTCGGCATGGCTGGACTATCCGTTATTGCCGATAGTCTGTCTGCAATCCGTTACTCGAGAGTTCGAGTGATCCGTGACGGAACCGGACTCGTAACCGACTATCAGGGCGAGGGGATCTTTCCCCAGTTTGGCAACAACGACAATCGAGTTGATCAACTGGCTTCGTGGGTCGTCAGCACATTCATGAGCAAGCTCAGGAAATATCCTACCTATCGGAACGCCTTGCACACACAGTCAATCTTGACCATCACTTCCAACGTGGTTTACGGCAAGGGCACGGGTAACACTCCAGACGGAAGGCGTCGCGGGGAGCCATTTGCCCCGGGTGCCAATCCGATGCACGGGCGTGACTCACACGGTATCCATGCCTCGGCCGCATCGGTCGCCAAGATTCCCTATCGCGACGCCGCCGACGGCATTTCTCTCACAACCACATTGATCCCAGAAAGCCTGGGAAGGGTGGGAGAGGATCGAATCAAGAATCTGCGAAGCATGCTCGATGCCTTCTTCGGCGCCACGGGCTATCACATGAATGTGAATGTGCTAAATCGCGACACGCTTCTGGAGGCGATGGACCATCCCGAGAAATACCCGCACCTGACCATCCGCGTTTCAGGGTACGCCGTGAACTTCGTGCGCCTGACTCGTGAACAGCAGATGGACGTGATCAATCGCACATTTCACGGGAACTAGGTGCCCATGAGTGAGAAGGAACAACTGAAGAACGTTCCGCTGCAGGCAAAAAGCCCTTTCGAACTGCGCATAAACCTGGGGCGGGACATCCCGGAGTCCGACGTTAGGACTGCCTTGGCCACGGGAGATGTGGGCTTTCTTCACTCGTTCACCACTGGTTCCACTGTCGATGGCCCGGGCGTGCGTGTGGTCGCGTGGACATCTGGCTGCCAGTTTCGATGTCTGTACTGCCACAACCCGGACACCTGGAATATGACCAACGGCATTCCTGTGACGCTCGGGAAGGCAACTGAAGAGCTGCGCAAGTATCGAAACGGACTGAAGGTCATGGCGGGAGGGTTTACCTTGAGCGGGGGCGAGCCTCTCATGCAAGACCGGTTCGCCGTGAAGCTGCTTACAGCAGCGCAAGCAATGGGAATTCATACCGCTCTCGACACCAATGGCAGCCTGGGCACCCGCCTCACCGATGCAGAGTTGGAGAGCATCGACTTGGTGCTGCTGGATATTAAGAGCTGGGATGCGGAACGCCACCGCCAGGTTACCAGGATGGAGGTTGGCCCAGTCCTGGATTTCGCACGTCGTCTGGCCGCTCGCAAGAGGCCCGTGTGGCTGCGCTTCGTGTTGGTGCCCGGGCTGACAGACGATGCTGAAAACATTGCCAAGATTGCGAGATTCAGTGGCGGCCTGGGTAACGTGGATCGAGTCGATGTCCTGCCCTTTCATCAAATGGGCCGATTCAAATGGAAGGAACTCAAACTCAACTACGCGCTCGATAACATTCAGCCTCCAACTAGCGAAGCGGTTGAACAAGCTTGCGCGTGGTTTCGGGCCGAGGGGCTCAAAGTTTACTGATTATGAGATCTCATCCGGCTGGGTTGGAGAGGGACTCTGACGGAAACATGGAAGGGCGGCTAATAATAGCGCCTAATAATTCCTGATACGCAGGCTAGCACCCGACGCGAAAATATTGTTTGTGAGCCAGGAGTCCGACGCCGATATTGTCAGAGCTGCGCCGCAACTTGGAGCCTGGGGTTATTTCTGAAATCTGAGGCCGCACGGGAATTGTTGGAGAAAGGCTACGGAGTCATCCTTGATCCTTGGACTTTTCTGAGAGGGACTCCCTCAGTTCCCGCGTTTGTTGTCTACGCATGTCCTGGAGGGTTTGCCACTGATCGGCGGAGAGAATCGGCTTCAACTTTTGATCTGACGAACGCACAATTGTTTCAAGCTTGTTTAGCTTATCTTTGGTCGAAAGCACAGGATTGGAAATAAGTTGTCCTGCTTCTCCCGCCTCCTGTTCGAGGATCGGCTTGATTCGGGTCTGCTGATCTGGCGTAAGGCCTAACTTTTCAGAAAGATGCCGCAGCTTCTGGCTGAAGTACTCACTTGGGGCCCGAGACCAGTCGAAGCCGGTTGTAGTCGGGGCGCTTTCGCGACGCAGGATGGGTACTTCGGATGTCCGTCCTAACTTTGTAAACTTGATTGACTCACTTCCGACTTGTACTACCACGTTCATTCCTACCGAATACTCCACAGTGGTGGACCCGCTCGCGGGTGTAAACAACACCACATAGACAACATCCCCGACTTTCAGAGAGACGTCATACTGAGCCGTGGAGCGGCCGCCATTCTCCGCGTTTTTCGGGTGGAGAGTCACCGCCGTGATTGTGGCTACCTGTGGGTTGGGTGAAGGCGCCTGGCAAAAGGCTGGAAGGGTTACGAGACACACAAGAAGTGCACAGAACCGTCTGCCCATAGATGCCTCCACTCAACTACTGGCGATCACGGTTGCGAGTCTCGGGACGGGTCCCTTCGACTTCTAACTACGTTTTCGCTCTCTACTCGAGGTTAAAGCTTATGGGGGAGTTAGGTGTGTGAACACTGTCAAGAGTGACAGGAAACCATGGCTGCGCGGGAGTGTCTTGTCTAGGTCGCGCGGCGAGTGTGACACGGTTCTCATGCTGTGTGCTGACGGTTCGTATCAAGGTACTTAACGAGCATCACTTCATTACCCTTCTCCCCGTATATCACCTCGTCCACAAGGCTCCGCATGAGAAGGACGCCAAATCCCCCGGGGCGAAGTCCAAGCTCATCCCGATACCTTTGATGTCGAATTGGATCGTCCGGCGGATTCGCAATGGCTGCGTGGCGGATTTCATCCAGCGAGAAACCGTCACCGGGATCTTTCACACGGCACAGGACTATGTAGCGGGCACGCAGGTACGAAACTTCTACATACTGATTGGGATCGAATCGCCCACCATACTCGATGGCGTTTAGCAGCATCTCACGAAGGGCAATGGCGACGTCGTATTTTTCAGCGTCGGGCAAATCAGCGATTTCCCGGAAGAACTGCACCAGCCGGTCCGCCGTCTTCACGTCGCACCGGGCCGCAAGCCGAATCCAGTCTGGAGTCGCTGAAACTACTTCAATGCCGTCGTCCCAGCACGGTTCTTCAGCTGCAAGTCGCACCATTTCTGCGAACATCGTCCAGGAGAGCGGCTTCGAGAAGTAGCTAAAAGCCCGCTCGCGCATGGAGGCGATAACATCCGCCGGCGCCCTTTCGCTAGTGAGAATGATTAGCCGAGTATGTGGCCGGATCAGTCTGATCTTGCGGAGCAGATCGACATCGGCCTTGCCTGACGTGTCCGCACCAGTGAGGATCAGATCAAACGGCCTTGCCTCGATCAAGGCGAGCGCCGCCACGTTGTCATGTGCCCGCTCGATCGTCCAATCGGGCAGGATCGTCGCAACCGTGGCGGCAAGGGTGTGGTCGGGCCCGACCACAAGCGCGTTTTTTCGCGGCGGGGATCGGGTATCGAGGTGTGGAGGGGAGTTCATGTGGATTGGCTTATTTTGCGATTGGCCGCAGAATGACTGAGTTGATGTCCAGAGAGAACTGTCAGTTGTGTCAGTGCGAACGTCCCTGAAAAGTAACTAAAATCCATGTGGATTTGCATCGTGCTTTGATACCACGGACATTCCAGAACAGTATTTTTTCCGTACTGGAACGGTCTTTTCGACACCAAGGGGTACAGGTGAGTTCTTGGCACAAACACAAGCCTAGGCCACAGGGTGGCGTTCCAGGACATGGTCTCTCCCGGGCGGGGCCTCCATCCGACACGATACGGCGCTCGGCCGTCGCTTGGCTGATCGCTGACCCGTCCAGAGTACGGTTATTAGAGGGCTTATCCAAGCCGGACCGAAATTCCATCTTGGCAGCTGCATCGTATCGGGGATTCTCCGGTCACTCTGTGGTGGCAAATCAGGGAGAGCCTGCAGATCAATTGTTTTTGCTGATCAAAGGCGCTGCTCGTTATTTCTTTATCACGCCAGAGGGGCGGAAAGTGTACCTGTTTTGGCTTGTGCCCGGAGAGATATTTGGCGGTGTGAGTCTTTTGGCGAATCCCTCGGATTTTCTCGTTAGCACGGAGATCGTGAGGGACAGTTGCGTTCTCATATGGGAACGCAGAAAAATACGAGATCTTGCCACACGATATCCAAAGTTGCTTGAGAACGGGTTGTCGATTTCGACCGATTACCTGACGTGGTATCTGGCCAGCCACTTGAGCCTGCTTTGCCACACCGCTCGCCAAAGGCTGGCTCATGTGCTGGTCAGCCTAGCCAATGGTATGGGCAGAACATGTCCGAGCGGAATCGAACTCGATATCACGAATGAGCAGTTAGCCAATACGGCAAACATCACACTGTTTACGGCAAGCCGACTGTTGAGCGAGTGGCAACGACGTGGTGCTGTGGCCAAGACCAGAGGCAGAGTCGTGCTCCTTTGTCCGGAACGGCTCTTCCTCTCTTAGTTCTTGAGTGCCACGGTTTCCGTGTCGGCGCATTCCCTTCGCTGCTCGCGTTCAATCAGATACTTGCGCTTGCGCAACGACATATCAAGCTACGTAGAAGTCAGTGTGGAATCATCCCCTCATGAAGTGTCAGGTTGGTCAGCAACAATTAAGTCACAGTTCTCGCCTTTCGGCTGAGGCGAGATGGGCCTCATTTCTGCAAACTCAGGTCATTCAACTTTGCCTATGATGTCACGCTCAGACCTTGCTGTCATCTTTAACAGTTTCCATGCGCTTGACGCGATTCGAAAATATTCCTATCTCTCGAAACTGTGCCATCGACAAAGCGCCGGGCATCGGTCTCCTCAGTAGAAGATTGTGCACGATGCGCTTCACAAATCAGGTTTTGCCCTACGTATTGCATAGGCGCCGGGCACTCTGGTTGCGAATTGTCAATACGTGCGGAGTGCACGGCACATTCTCCCGCCAAAGCGTTAACAAGCTAAAGGAGGCCAGTGCGTTCAAGAAACGCATACTTCCGGGGTGCTGGTTGTCTGTGCTCCTCGTCGTGGGTGGTTTCGCGCCGGGGCAGCAGTCAACCGAAGCCGTGGCGGGTCTCGGGCTGCCGAGTGCTCCGAGCCTGCAGCAGGGCTTCGACACTCAGCTGTTGGCAACGCATTCCCTGGCAAAGCCCGTGAGGACGACTCTGCCACCGATCCACGGTGCAGGTCGTGGTTCTCCAAACACAGATGCTTGCGCAAAGCGTGCTGCTGATCCTGCAGACCGTCAATGGCAGGCGGAATGGACATCCGGCAAGAAACTGGCTGACGATCTCGAGCGACACGTTGCCCTGATCTCAGATCCCAACATTACCGAGTATTTGAATCGCATGGAGCAGGCCATCGTACTCAATTCCCATTTGCGAGAGTGCTTCGTCGTGAAACTTGTTAACGATGTCGAAGCCAATGCGTACTCATTTCCTGGAGGATTTCTCTATGTGACTAGCGGGATGATTTTAACTGCTGACAACGAAGCCGAGTTGATCGCCGCACTAGCTCACGAAACCGGACATGTCACCGCTCGGCATTTCACCAAGATAGAGGCCCGAAGGCATTGGCGCCTTGGTCCGCTCTTCACCTTCAAACTGTCACGCAATGCTGAATTCGAGGCGGATCGGCTGGCACTGAAGTACGAGGCTGCTTCGGGGTACGATCCCATTGAGTTAGCGCGCCTTCTCGAAAATGCGTTTAAGGAGGAAGGAGAACCATCATCCTTCTTCGCCCGCCTCTTCGATACGCATCCCTCGACTGACACGCGGATAAAGCGTGCGACGCAAGCCACGAATCGTCTTGTGGCCCAGACCGACTATGTAGTAGACACGAGCGAATTCCACGAAGTAAAGAGGCAGATGGCTGTTGTGATGGGGGTGACGAACCCAGAGTTGCCGCCCCACGAGGAGAGGCTAACCGCTGAGGCGGTAGTAATTGTCGTAAAGGAACCAGTTGACTGTCAATTGTGCCAGTAGCAGTGACGGCATTCTGCACTTAACTTGAATACGAGCGCGGAACTGCTGCATCACGGCGCCTCGTCGTCTACTCCTTAGCAGCCTTAATTGCAGAAGCTTCGTCGCACTCTGTACCGGAAGGGAGAACGATGAGGAAGATTATATTTGCTGCTTTCATTGGGGCAGGAATCTTGCTAGGGAATGGACCTTTATTCTCACAAGATGCTGCAGCAACGGTCGATCGAGATCTCCAGCTATTGCGCAAAGACTTACGGTCACAGAGGAAACAAATTGTGGCCGCTAATGTTACGTTGACCGTCGGCGAAGCGCAAAAGTTTTGGCCAATCTATGACCAGTACGCGGTCGAACTGGCAAAGATCAACGATACCAAGCTCTCCCTCATAAAGGAATATGCGGCGAACCATGCCGCGTTTACCGATGCTCAGGCTCAGAGCATTATGGAGAGGTGGACTGCAGCGGACGACGCAGCGGTCCAGTTGAGAATCACATTTATCCCGATTTTGCAGAAGGTGCTGCCTGGGAAAAAAGTCGCTTTATTCTTTCAGGTCGACCGGAGAATCGGGGTTCTGATGGACCTGCAGGTAGCCTCCGAAATTCCTCTTGTTGAGCCTTGATTTGCTTGGAAGTCCGCGGGAAGTATGAGAGGCGGCCGGAAGGCACAGGGGACCCACCTTACTCTTATATCCCACATAGATGACGAGACCGTACCCACACGATCTGAACGACGGGGCTGATCTCACTTCTTACTCGGCGGGAAGTCCTTTAGTAGCTTGACGATGGCTTTGTCGATCAGTTTGAGCGATTTCTTCTTGTTTTCCATTTCGAGCTTTTGTTTGACCGTGCCGGTCCAGATCACCTTGTTGGCAGCGCGGTCAACGAGATTGATCATGAGAGTTCCCTCGGGGACGTATGGCGCCATGAGGCTCCCAGGTCCATCCCCCGTCCACATGTTGGCATCAATTGCGGCTGGCTGTCCGCCATAGGTGGGTAAAATCGGTGTTCCTGCAGCCTGGTTAATTCCAAATTCCATTCCGCCGGCAGGCACCACGATGAGATCGCCATTACTCTCTCTCCTCGCGAGACCCTTGGCCTTCAGTTCGTAGTCGATTGTGCCTTCTATAACCGCATAAAGCATGGGCCTAGAGGGTGGTTTCGAAGGTTGAGCCCACGTGTAAGTCTTGTATTTCGAGAAATCGGCGCCTCTGTCATATCCCACGCTTACTTTTTGGGCGAAAACGTTAACGAGGGAGAGTGCCAGTACCACAGGACGAATCCAAATCTTCGGTCGATTCAGCTGCATACGCTCTCCGGACACGTCACCAACGTCAAGCCGGGAAACCCTAATCAAGAAAAAGGCGTCCAGAAAGGAACACTACAGTGGCAGCTGGCCGACTATGAACTGTCACTTGTTACAGCTTCGCCGCATACCAGCTTTCGGTGTGAATCTGAACCTGCTTTTCTTTCGTATCAGGTCCACCGGCGGTCTCGTCGCTACATCCCGCACCTCAGCGGCGCCATCGCGGACTGGCGAAGGCCTCGACTGTCTGTGACAACTGACAGTTCCCGACTCTGGTTGCCGTAGATAGTCTCATCTCAAAATAATCAAGGGAGTTTCTGATGTTGAACATTGGAACTGCGAACGGTCGTGCCCCGGTGCCGGCACAGCATGCCACGCTGGCGCTGTGAGCAGTGCGACTCATTTATTTCAATTCATTCAGTGTTCATCATCAATGAGGCATTGTGTCCGGCTTGCGGCACTGTGCAGCTCCAACCCTGCGGAACTTTCGACAATATTCTGGGGAGGCAGATTACCGACGCATAGGCCCGGTGGCGGCACGAGGTTCGCAGGAAGCTGAACTTTTCCAAACAGCCCGCACAAGCGTCATGATTCCTGTCCATTTCACATTGGCGAGCGTGGTGTCTTCAATCGGCGCTGGCGACAGTATCCGCGGGCCACTCGTCGTCGGTGCGGTGCCAGCTTTTATCTGGATTGTAACGCTCCATGTTCTTGGCTAAGTTGACCGAATCGGGTCCCATGTCCTTTTCGTAAACGATACCGTCGTAGCTGACCATGAAAGTCTTGACCCCGGTGACGCGGTATTCGGCCGGGACCGCAACGAGCGCGAACCCGCCGATCATGGCTCCCCCGATAACATAATCAAGCTGTCCCAATGGCGCCGCGGGCCCTTGCCCCTTCAATACCTTGAAATAGTAGCCATGATACGGGGAGGTTTTGCTGGAGTAACCTTCCTCAATCGCCCGCGCAACCTCCTCACCGATCGGGCCTCCTGAAGTTCCAACTTCGTTCCGCCAGTACAGACCATCGCGCTTTCCCGGACTGCTGATGATCTTCTGTGCGTATTGATTGACTCCCGAATTGTCGTGAACTTCTGAGGCATATTCTTTCTGTGCCTCCACAAAACCGCGACAGATTTGGATTGCGTCGAGCTCGTTGGCTCCAATCCGCCGCAAGAGAATCTCGTGACGCCCTTCTTTGGAGTTGAAATGCCATTTCCCACTCTGTTGGACGATCGGAATTGGAAACGGAAAGTCGTCATAGCCAACCGAGAGCATGGCGCGGGTCTTGTTCTTCGGGTCTACGGTTACGACTTTCTTTTCTTTGCCCTTCGCGGCAAACGCAGTAGCAGCGTTCTTGTCCCTAACCGGATCTGCAGAGGCAATAAAGTCCTTGCTGTCCGGACCGAAGATTTCAAACAGGGCGGAAACGTCATAACTGCCCGCTGCCGCAATCAACGCTTCGACGGCCTGTTGAGGCGTGTCAAACGCCTTTTGTGCGTGCGCTGTCGACTGTGCATAGACAGGGACTGCCAGAGCACACGATAGGATGGCGACCCAGAACACGAGTAGAGTGTTCCGTGTGATAGAGGTAGATGGTCTTGATTTCATGTGCTTCTCCTTAGTCATGACGTCCTCACCTCCGCCTTCCACCGCCGCGGGAACCTCCCATGCTGGAGGACCCGCGGGAGCTGCTGGCCCGTGCGTTGCCTCCGGAACTACCCCCAAAGGCGCTGGAATTACGGGATCCTCCACCGCCGCTGGAAGTACTGCGGTTGCCGACACGGTCTCCGCCGCCTCCGCCCCCACGATTCGAACTCATGTTGCCAGCGCGGGCGCCCGACCCTCGATTACCCGTGTTCCGTCCTGAACCCCGGTTGCCGGCGTCTCGACCGCCAGACGTGCGGTCACTGACGCCTGCCTGCCGGCGTCCCCCCGAAGCATTGCCCCGGTCGCGAGCACCTGCCTGTTGCCTGTCTCCCCTCTGGCCCTGATTCTGGCGCGCCCTGTCCTGCCGCGAAGCCATGGAATCCCCGCGAGCTGAGCCACCATATTTGTTTGCCGTCGCCCGATTCGAGTAAGGGGCGCCTCCGCGGTGTTGTGGATTATGTTGCCAGGTGTTGCCGCCGCCTGACCGATTCGAGAAGTTCTGACGGTTGGAGTTTTTTACGAAGTTGTTGTTGGTATTGATGTTGATATTGTTGTTGCCACCGCCCCAGCCGCTGTTATAACCCCAGCCGCCGCCGCCCCAGGCCGCGCCCATTGCGATCCCAACGCCGAACGAAAGTGCCATTCCCGCGGCGTAATATCCGGGTGGCGGATAAGCAATTGGCGGATATGGATATGCCGGCGCGCCGTAGACCACGGTGGGGTTGTAACTGGGGACGTAAACCACTTCCGGGTTTTGTTGCTCAATAATGATGACTTGCTTGCTCGCGACCTCTTTCGTTTCCACCTTTTGCTGTTCAGAGGACTTCAGGTTCCCTACCTCCTGAGCCTTCTTCCGCATGCGCTGCACCGCGTCCATCACGTCACTCTGTTGCGCAAGGAAGGCATTGCCCAAATCCGTGGTCCACTTGATGTTTTCTGCCAGCTGCTTAACGACGTCTGGGAGGGCTGCCATTGCCTGAATGCTGGCGTCCCACGGCTCCTTTTGTACCGCGTCCGCCAGCGCCTTATCCTTTAGAGTCTTGTTTTTTCCCAACCACTGCTGAAGCTGGATGATCTCCAAAGGGTAGGTGGAGGCGACCAGGGTCTGACTCAGAAGCGGGTCGGGATAGAGCGCGATGGGGGCGACCAGCGACTCGAGTTGTTCCGGTGGAATGCTTGCCGCTTGCTCATCGGCCGGAGGCTGTGAAGCCTGGCTCGCCAACAAGTTCATGTCTCCTGGCAAGATCGCTACCGCACAGATGAGGGCGGCAATCTGGCGAATCACACGAATGAACGGTCCCGGGCGATATAGTTCGAGTTTCATAAAGGGGATTCCCTCAGGGTTGGCAGCGACGGTTCCACCAAGTCGCGAGCCGCTATGTTGAGTTGGACGCGGCCTTGGCAAGTTTTCCGCTCTCGCAACAATAATCAATGGCCTGACTGGAAAGCACGACTGCCAGAACTGACAGTACTCACTGCCTTTGAACCGGGCGATGGTCCGCTTCGCTGGCGCGGAGCGCGCAAACTATCGCGTTCCCATTCTTTAAACCACAACGCCTGGATGAACTGGCAGAAGAGCTAGTGCCTCTGGTCGCAAGGTTGTGGTGCCATCTGGGTTAGGTCAAAACCAAGGTCTCTGAGGAACTAAATATGCGCAATGGTCTTTTGAAAGATCTGCTGATCTCGTCTCCGCTACTCTTCTTCCCACTCTCTGCCCTGGCGCAGCATCAAGGACGGACCTTGGTAGTTAAGGGACGGCCGGGACAAGCCACCGTTGCCGAGATAGGGGGGCGCCCGTACGTTGAAATCGCGGGGCTGGCAGAGATCACGCATGGCTCCTTAAGCTTCAAAGCGGACCGCATCGTCTTGAGCCTTCCTCCTTCAAGGACGAACTCTCCTGCAGCCGAGCCTCCGGCGGAGCCGCCGGACTCTACGGTGCACAGCTCCGGTTTATCGAGAGAATTTATGCGCGCAGGAATCGAAGAAATTGCCACGATGCGGGAATGGGCGAGCACACTGGCTTACGCGATGGAGAATGGCTATCACATAACCGACGAGTGGGCGGCCAGCTATCGGCAACAATCCGCGCACGATCTCAGACTGGCATCTGCTGCGGCCTCCACCGAGGCTGACCGGAATGCTCTTCAATTACTCACGCACGAGTTTGAAGCCGTGCGCGATTGGAGCAACAAGCTGGTTCAGGAACGAAAATCCATGAATACGGCGAAATATGCCTTATCAGAAAACGCGCTGAGTGATGATCCGATGTCCCAGAAGATAGTAACCTGCGGACATTTTCTAGCCACGATGTTCGGGAGCGGCAGCTTTGAGGACAATCCATCCTGCCACTGAGTTCTTGCGCGCCACGGCAGCGAGTCTTCGGTGGACTACGCGAGGTGAGGTGCCCTGTTGGCATCAGCCCAAATACATCGAGCACGGATACTGTCAGAAGCGACAGTTCACGACCGGTTCAGCCGGTGAGAAAAGTGACTAGGCAATGCTCCCCCGAGGCGGGGCTGTGTTGCGTCGCGCTTATCACGGCAAATTGAAACACGCGCGCGGTCCGTAATTATCGCTGCTTCCGGTGCGTCTGCCGCGCGATGCGGCACGGCGGGTTTGTTCGAGTGGAATCTTATGAGTACGACTCTGGCCGAACCGAGAATGGTGCTTCCTGGTGCATCTGCCTGGCCCCGATATCCTTCCTTATACGAGATCAACACCTGGGTGTGGGTTTCAGAACTTGCCGAGAAGTATGGGAAGAACATCGACTTGTCTAGCGTGCCGTCTGGCGAGTGGGATGCGATCGCCGCCTTCGGCCTCGATGCGGTGTGGTTCATGGGCGTTTGGGAGCGCAGTCCTGCGGGGATTGCAATCGCCACCCAGAATCAGAATCTGCTTGCTGAGTTCCGTCGAGCGCTTCCTGATTTTCGCGCCGAAGACAACGTCGGGTCTCCATATTGCGTACGCCGCTATGTTGTCGACGACTATCTCGGAGGCCCGGAAGGCCTTGCGGTTGCCCGGCGTGAGCTCTCGAAGCGGGGAATGAACTTGATCCTGGATTTCGTACCGAACCACGTCGCTCCGGACCATCCGTGGGTCGTCGAACATCCGGAGTACTTCATCCGTGGCAGTGCCAGAGACATCATGCAGGATCGCGGCTCCTATACGGAGGTGGGCGGAACAGTCTTCGCTTGCGGACGAGACCCGTACTTTCCTGCCTGGCCCGATGTTTTGCAGTTGAACGCCTTCCAGCCGGATCTTCGACGAGCAGCCGTTGAGACACTCACGAGCATTGCCCAACAATGTGATGGTGTGCGCGCTGACATGGCAATGCTGTTCCTGAACTCGGTCTTCGAGCGCACCTGGACAGCGCGTGCAGGCGCACAGCCCACCACAGAGTATTGGGTAGATGTCATTTCTTACGTAAAGGGAACGCATCCCGGCTTTCTGTTCATTGCGGAGGCTTACTGGAACCTGGAGTGGGAGCTCCAGCAGCTAGGTTTCGATTTCTGTTACGACAAGGCACTGTACGACCGCCTTGAGCATACGGACGCAGAGAACGTCAGGCTTCACTTGTGTGCCGCTCTCACGTACCAGAACAAGCTGCTTCGCTTCATTGAGAATCACGATGAGCGGCGTGCTGCGGCAACGTTTTCTCCGGCAAAGGAACGTGCTGTGGCGTTGGCCGTGGCCACGCTCCCGGGGATGAAACTTTTCCACGAAGGTCAGTTCGAAGGACGCAAGGTGAGACTGCCGGTGTTCCTCGGAAGGCGTCCCCATGAACACTTTGATCGAGAAGTGTACGGGTTCTACACCGCCCTGTTCGAGGCACTAAATCGGGCGGCCTTTTGCGACGGCCGATGGTGGCTGTGTGTCCGGACAGGTCGGCCAGATAATCCTAGCTTTCGGAATCTCGTGTCTTGGAGCTGGGTGCATGGTGACGAGCGTTATTTGATCGTTGTGAACCTGAGTGATCGACCCGCGCAGGGTCGCATTCACGTCCCATGGGGCGACGCGGCTGGCACAAGCTGGAAGTTGATCGATCTTTTATCGGGCGCATTCTACGAGCGGGACGGGGACGAACTGCAGTCCCGGGGACTCTACGTGAGCCTCGGTCGCTGGAGCTACCACCTGTTCCAGTGTCTACGAACGAGAAGTCGAGAAGCCACTTGATTGAGACCTTGGCAATCAGAGTATCCAGGCTGTCGATGGAGTGATCTTCGAGAAGGGCGGTGGCACTGACATGAGCACAAGACAAGCTGAATCTGAGAACACACGCGGGGGTAAAGCCGCGACTGCGAACGAGAAACCCCACCTTGCATACGTGGAAACCAAGGAACAACGCCGTTTAAACGAGACTCGCGAGAAGGGAGTCCCGTGGAAGAAATGGGGGCCCTATCTCAGCGAAAGACAGTGGGGGACGGTTCGGGAAGACTACAGCCACGATGGAAACGCGTGGGATTACTTTAGCCATGACCACGCCCGCTCGCGCACCTACCGCTGGGGAGAAGACGGCCTGGCTGGAATCTCTGACGACAGGCAGCAACTCTGTTTCGCAATCGCGTTGTGGAATGGACGAGACCCAATTCTGAAAGAACGGTTGTTCGGCCTGACCAACAATGAGGGCAACCACGGCGAGGATGTCAAGGAATACTACTTCTATCTCGACAGTACGCCTACGCATTCCTACATGAAGTACCTGTACAAATATCCACAGCAGGCATTCCCCTACTCCGACCTGATCGAAACAAACCGCGGCCGTTCGCGCGAGGAATTCGAATATGAATTGCTCGATACCGGAATATTTGACCAGGACCGCTATTTCGATGTCTTTGTCGAATATGCCAAAGGTGACCCGGAAGACATCCTGATCCAAATCTCAGTGCACAACCGCGGTCCGGAGACGGCGGAGCTTCATCTGCTTCCGACGCTCTGGTTTCGCAACACCTGGTCGTGGAACCAGGAAGCTGCCAAGCCGGCAATGCGTCAGGTTGAAAAGGGATCAGTACTGGCTTCGCATGCCAAGTTGGGCGACCGCACACTTGACTGCGAGGGAAGCCCAGAGTTGCTGTTTACGGACAACGAATCCAATACCAGCCGGCTGTGGGGACAGTCGAATCCGTCACGGTATGTGAAAGACGCTTTTCACGAGTGCGTCATTTCAGGCAAGCAAGACGCAGTGAATCCGTCCATGACAGGCACGAAAGCCGCAGCCCATTATCGACTGGAGGTACCCGCGGGGGGCAGCAAGATCGTACGCCTGCGACTGAGTATGAGACCTCCGGCCGATCCCTTCGGCACTTTTGACGAGATCATGGCCGCGCGTCTCGCGGATGCGAACGAGTTTTACGATCGGATCACCCCACATTCATTGAGCGAGGATGAACGCCGCGTGCATCGGCAAGCACTAGCCGGCATGCTGTGGAGCAAGCAGTATTACCACTTCGATTTGGACAAGTGGCTGGAGGAGCATGATGCTCACCCTCTGATGGGCGCCGGTCGTAGCAATGTCCGGAATACTGAGTGGTTCCACATGCTGAATAGCGACATCATCTCGATGCCCGACAAGTGGGAATATCCCTGGTATGCCGCTTGGGACCTGGCTTTTCACACAGTTGCCCTGTCGCTTGTGGACTTCGATTTCGCCAAGGACCAACTGCTCCTCATGTTGCGGAATCTGTATTCCCATCCCAACGGACAGATCCCAGCGTACGAGTGGAATTTCAGCGACGTGAATCCCCCGGTCCATGCATGGGCGACATTGTTCCTCTTCAATATCGAACGCGAACTGGGGCGATCCGACATGCGCTTCCTGGAACGATCGTTTCAGGGCCTGATGCTGAATTTCAACTGGTGGGTCAACCGGAAGGACCCGCAGGGGAAGAATGTTTTTGCCGGTGGATTCCTCGGGCTCGATAACATTGGCGTTTTCGATCGCAGTGCTCCCCTTCCCACTGGGGGTCACCTCGACCAGGCGGACGGTACAGCTTGGATGGCCTTCTACTGCCAGAACATGCTCGAGATCGCGCTCATTCTGACGGAGTACGACTCGGTGTACGAGGATATCGCCTTCCGGTTTATGGAGCATTTCCTCTGGATCACATACGCCATGGATCGAATCGGTGAGCACCACGACGAAATGTGGGACAACAAGGACGGGTTCTTCTACGACCTGCTTCATTTCCCGAATGGCGATTCCATGCGTCTGAAAGTGCGGTCTTTGGTGGGATTGTTGCCACTGTGCGCTTCAACGGTATTTGAATCGGGCGTTGTGGCCCGCAATCCCCGAATGATGGAATTGGTCGAGATCTTCAAGAAGCGCCACCCCGATTTGCTGAATCATATTGCTCCAGCGGCTAGCTCGTTCAAGGGGTACGCCGATCGCCGGCTTTTGTCGGTTTGCAGCAAGGAAAAGATCAAGCAGATCTTGGCTTATATGCTCGACGAAAACGAGTTCTTCGGCCCATACGGCATCCGGTCTCTGTCGCGCCATCACCTCGAGCATCCGTTCACACTCAATCTCAGCGGGCAGGAATTCAAAGTTCAATATCTGCCCGCAGAGTCAAACACCGGCATGTTCGGCGGCAACTCGAATTGGCGCGGGCCGATCTGGATGCCTGTGAATGGCTTATTGATACGGGCTTTGCTGAACCTTTACCAGTTCTACGGCGATGACTTCAAAATCGAATGCCCCACGGGCTCGGGACAACATCTGACTCTGTTCGAAGTGGCGAAGGAGCTCGCACGCAGGCTGTCGAGCATCTTCCTCCGCGATGCCGACGGCAAGCGGCCCCTCTACGGCGGAACCAGTAAGTTTCAGCACGATCCGCACTGGAAAGATTACATTCTGTTCTACGAGTACTTCCACGGGGACAATGGGGCGGGCCTTGGCGCCAGCCACCAAACCGGATGGACCGGGATCATCGCCAGGACTCTCGATCTGTTTGCCCGAATGACTCCGGCCGATGCACTCCAGGTCGGCAGGGCAGACCTCGTAGCTCGGATGACTCGAGAACAGGTTGCAGGATAGGACGTACCGCGGCCGAGGCTATTCGAATGGCTAGTATTTCTCGCCGCTGGATCCTGGGCGGTGTCGTTATTGCGATACTCGTAGCGGTGACACCGAGGGCAATTCTGAGAATTCTTGAAACTGGTGACCTGTATTTGTTTACCGATCAGTTCTTCCAGGATATCCTGGCGCGTCTGTCAGGGCCGGGCAGACTACGATTTATCTTCCAGCCAGTCGTGGCCATCCTACTGGGCACGCGAAGCGGAATGAAAGACGCAACCGCAGGTCTGCCTCCGTTTCTTTGGGCGCTGCTTTTTCATAAACAACACCGGCGAGAGTTGTTCCGAAGCACATTCGCATCCGTCCGAAATTTGGTGGCAATCGCGATTCTTCTCGACCTCATTTCGCAGTTCCTCATTTTTCATGAAGTCCGTCCCGGGGCTGCGTTGGTCGTGGGCCCGGTGCTGATCGGCGTGCCTTATGTTGTGTCGCGGGCACTGTCCAATCGGATATGGCGCTGGAGCAATCGCCGGAAACGGTCGGTCGACACAGTCTAGCTACTTCGGAGAACAACCAGGTGCGCCACTCTAAAACAATTCTTGTGGTCGTCCTCGGACTCTTGATGAGCCTTTCAGCGTCGGGAAAATCGAGCAAGGTTGTCATGAGCTGGAAGAACCCTGCCTACACGGGGACTAAAAAGTTCCATCGAGTGCTGGCCTTGGGTCTGAGTGACAATCCTGTAATCCGTGCTGATTTTGAAGATGAGATGGCCTCACGGCTTCCAGCGACAGAGATGGAAATGATTCCAGGGAATACTATCTTGCTCCGACCAGAAGGGGCGGAGTTCGACCTGGATTATCTGAAAATACAGATTCGGGAGCACAGGATCGATGCAATCGTTGTTTCGCGCCTCGTCAGCGTAGAGAACACGGTAACGTACATTCCGGGGGCTCCTTATATGCCTCCGTATTACAACACTTTCTACGGTTACTACGGCGCCGTATATCCTGTGGTCTACAGTCCTGGTTACTTGAAAGAAGAAAAGAAAGTGCGAATCGAGACAACTTTCTATTCGATCTCTTCTACAGAAGGCGAACTCGTCTGGACGTGCATCACTGATACCTTCGATTCTTCCCACGAGAAGAAAGCAGTTGAGAAGCTCGTGAAACTCGTGGCCAAACAGATGCAGAGTGAAGGGGTTCTGTAGGCATTCCGGTGCGACCCGAACCGGAATTACTTCGGCAGTGAACTGGTGATGCGATCTCCCTTCAGTCATTTCATAGTCGCACGAACATCCACAAGTACTTGATCCGCGGACTCGAGCCGGATCAGGCCCGCACGCGGGTATTCGGCGTCCAGAATCACATAAGCAACTATCACTGTGATTACGGTAAAGGCGAGTATGTGCAGCCAACTGCGGTGCTTACCGGCGGACATCCGATACCCTGCCAGCAGAGAGCAGATGAGGCCGAGCGCGAACAGAAGCGCGAAAATGATCCTGGGAGGGTGCACCTGCAGGGCCATCGTCCGGGTGGTCATGATGTCAATCATGCTGTTTAGTGCAGGCAGCAAAACCCAGGCCGCCGCAGGGTGAGCACCCTTTTCGCGAGTAGCGGCAACTGACTCTGTCCAGATCTCCTCCTGAATTTTCTTGGAGTTGGCCATTTCGAGACTTGCCGCCTTCATATCTGGCAACAGACGATAGGTCTTAAGCCGCGAGTCCACATATTGACGAAACAAGTCCTGGATCTTGGGTGCCGACTGCGGCACCAAAAGCAGTCGCAGATACGCGGTTTCGATGGTGTTCGCCTCCTCTGCGATCAACATTCGTTTCTCGTTGAAACGGGATGCCGCGCCCGAAAAGGTGAAAGCCATCAGGAGGCCAAACAAGGCGAAAACCGCACCCTCGACTGGGCCCAGATTGCTCCGCTCGCCTTCTGACTCGTTGGGGCGACGCATAAGTCCAAAACGGCGCCCAGCTTCGAGCAGAATGACCATGCCGAGAAAGAGAAACAAAGAGAACAAGACAGGAGAAACAGGAGGTTCCATGAAACGTGCTCCTTTATACTTCGATAGGCCACACAGACCGCCAACTTTCAATCATTTTTCTGGTCAAACCGCGAAGTATTCGTGCTCCGCTTAGTTCGGTTTTCCCAGCCAGGAATACTGCCACCCAACGGAAACATTCTGATAATTTCCTCCATAGATAATGTAGGCGCCTCGGTTGTAGCTGACTTTAAACGATTGGTGCTTGCTCACGGGGACTGAGACCGTGGATCCAACGTGCGAGTTCCGTTGGAGCGTATTTGGGTTTTCGATGCCATTCAGGCTCGTTTGACCGCCGACCCAGAAATTACAGTCGGGCGATGCCCAAAGACGTGGCTTCACGTCGTAGCTCAGATGTCCTTCAAAAGCGAACGTAGGATGTTGTTTTTGAGTGTTCGTGCCCGGAGAAAACTGATTCCGTGAAAAGAAATCGTGGTTGGTAGTAAACAGCCACAATGCACCGTATCCATCGACGACCCAATGTCCCCAGCGTCGCGACAAGCCGACCTCTGGCTTGAACGCCCAGCGGTTGGCCCCATAATTAATCAGCTTTGTGGGGTCATACTGCCCGGTCGGGATTAGGATCTTGAGACTAAGGCCGAGAAGCGTTTTCTGCTGCCATTTACGAAATTCCTGGAGATCCATCGCTGGCCCGCCCTTCAAGTTCATCGACAAGCGGAAGGAGGAGTCCAGCCCGCCCGAGCGGTAGGCGTTCGTATCCGTACCCACGACCGTGCCGTGGAAGTTGCCAACGCCATATGGCAGCGATGCGCTGACGCTGGCAGAACGTCCCAACAGGCGGAAAGAGTGCGCGTAGCTGAACACCGACACACTGGCTTTTGCTGTAGCACCCGTAATTGGGACATCGCCGTCGAAAAGAATGTTGCCCCCGAAGAATGCGTAGGTCAATGTGACGGCGTTTGAGTGGATGGGAGTGATGATATAAGCTCGGGGAGCCAAGTCTTGAGCGCGGGTGAAAACGGGAAAGACGCAAGCAAACAGAAGCAGACCCACTTCGCAACATATCGCGACGTTGATTTGTGTTACGTTCTCCAGCGACAATGTCGCCTCGTTTACAAGCGTTTAATAATGACCGCCGTAAGATCGTCCTGCTGTTTGGTCCCCCGCGAAAACGCGTTCACGGTCTCGTAGAGTCTCGTAATGATTTCCGCAGGAGGCGAGTCCCTTGACGAGCGAATGGACTCTTCCATGCGAAGTAGGCCGAATTGTTCACCCTGATCGTTCTCCCACTCGAAAAAGCCGTCGGTGGCCAGCACCACCAGGTCACCCGAATGAAGCTGCACACGTACCGGAGGATCAGAGTGGAAAGAAGGGAGAATGCCGAACGGGAGCGCATGGGCATTCAGTTCTTTGAAACGGTCCTCTGGATGGCTATAAATGAAGAGGGGACCATGGCCAGCAGAGAGCATCTCCACATCTGAGCACCTTGGACAGCAGACCGCAGCCACGAAGGTTACGAAGCGACCACTAGGGAGATCGGCCCCAAGTTCCTGATTGATTCGCTCCAGAGCTTGTGGAAGATCGGGTTCAGTGCTGAAACTGGACCGCGCATAAGCGTGGCACAGCGACGCCAGTAATGCGGGTCCTATCCCGTGACCGCTCACATCGGCGAGACTCACGATCACTCTGCCGTCGGCGAGCGTTTTCCAGTCGAAGTAGTCGCCACCCGTATCATCGGCAGGATGGTTCCAACCAGCAATCTCGAACCCCGCAATGTGGGGAGTCGCCTGGGGTAGCAACGACTGTTGGATGGAACGCGCTATCTGAAGATCGTGTCGTACAACCTCAAGCTTCTGCCTCGTCTCTGCCTCTCGAAGGGCGGCCCGGACATGCTTGCGGATCTCTCTCGCGACTACGCCGGCCACGATTCCTCCGATCAGAAGCGTGATTGCATTCAGGCTGACGCCGGACTGAGTAACCTGTGCCGCAGTACCCGCAACAGGAAGTCGCCAGCCAAGGTACACAGCCGCACACAGATAGCTGCAGCTTGCCACCACTCCGGATAGGACCCCGATCCATGGACTTAGTCGGAGAGTTGAAAGAACAATGAACACGAAAAAGACGAGCACTGCGGGGCTGGCCAATGGACGATAAGAGATGTCGATCTGTGAGCTTGTCAGAAAAGCGATGGCAAATGCTGGGATCGACGTTTCTACGATCGTATTTAACACCCATAACCTGCGCGAGAACGTGGCGCTTGCTCGCAATGCACACTGAACCTTGCTCAACATCCACAATTCGTAGCCGATGACAACGACGGCCAGGAGGAGGCTCCGCCACGAGGCGGTACCAGACGCGGTGCGAATGACAAACACCCGCACAACCGTTATAAGCATGAATATCGCAAAGAAGCCAATTACGCCGAAGATGCGTAGACGCTCACTTTCCAACTCGGCGTTTCTGAACGCCACTGACTGGATTTGCTCTTCCCTCATGACCGACTCGATATGCCTGGTTTTCTGGGGTGCCGAGGGCGCGGGACAAGTCTTCCACTGGATTTGGAGTAAGCTCCCACTCGCTCTCACTTCGCTGATCCTGTCCGCCTCGCCATCCATCGAGCTTATGATGCCTGCTTAAGCCTTCGATAGCGCCGGATCAGCGCGTTGGTTGAACTATCGTGCTCCAGATCAGGCTCCTCTGCGTTACCCAACTCAGGAACCACTCGATCGGCCAAGATCTTGCCCAGTTCGACGCCCCACTGATCGAATGAGTTGATGTTCCAAATGACTCCTTGAACGAACACCGAGTGTTCGTAAAGAGCAATCAGTCTGCCCAACGTCTCCGGGCTTAGCTGCTCTGCAAGAATGGTGTTCGACGGCCGGTTCCCCTCGAACACTTTGTGCGGCACCAGCCAATCTGGCGTGCCGTCAGCTCTGACTTGGTCTGGTACGTTCCCAAACGCCAGCGCCTCGGTTTGCCCGAAAGCATTCGCCATGAGCACATCGTGGTGACTACCGTTCGAACCGCACGACTTCCCAAATGCGATGACATCGCACGGTATGAGCATAGTTCCTTGATGCATCAATTGGTAGAATGAGTGCTGCCCGTTAGTCCCAGGCTCGCCCCAATAAATCGGACCAGTGGCTTGAGTTACCTTCGTCCCTATCAGCGTTACGCATTTCCCATTGCTCTCCATTGTCAATTGTTGCAAGTATGCCGGAAGGCGTTTGAGATAGTGCTCATATGGCAACACAGCGATCGCACGAACCCCGAAGAGATTGACGTACCACACCGATAGCAAACCCATCAGGACTGGCAAATTGCGCTCGAACGGAGTAGTCATGAAGTGCATATCCATTTGATGGAAACCATCTAGCATTGCGCGAAACTGCTCCGGGCCAATCGCGAGCATTGTCGATAGTCCGATGGCTGAATCGACAGAGTAGCGACCGCCGACCCAGTCCCAAGTAACAAACATATTCGAGATATCAATGCCAAACTTTGCGACCGCTTCTGCATTCGTGGATACGGCAACGAAGTGTCTGGCAACTGATTTGGCGTCGCCCCCAAGACCAGCCTGTGACCAGGCGCGTGCTGACCAGGCATTCGTCATCGTCTCCAACGTTGTGAAGGTCTTGGAGCAAATAATGAACAGTGTCTCGGAGGGATCGAGATCCCGGACTGCTTCTTTGAAGTCACTGCCATCTACATTCGAGACAAATCGAAACGTCATGGAACGATCGCTATAGTTTCTTAGCGCCTCGTACGCCATGACCGGCCCCAGATCGGAGCCACCAATGCCAATGTTCACGATGTTGCGGATTCGCTTGCCGGTGAAGCCTTTCCAATCGCCACGCCGAATCCAGCAGCAGAAATGAGTCATTCTGTCGAGCACGGCCTGGACCTGCGGAACAACATTCACCCCTTCAACGAAAGCTGATGCGCCTCTGGGCGCACGGAGCGCCACATGCAGAGCCGCACGGTTCTCTGTAACGTTGATTTTCTCTCCTCGGAACATGGCATCAATTCGCGCCTGTAGTCCAGACTCCTCCGCGAGTTGCAGCAGGAGCGTGATGGTCTGGTCCGTGATTCGATTTTTGGAGTAATCAAGGTAGATTCCCGCGGCCTCTGCTGCCATACGCTCACCACGGGTCGGATCCTGGGCAAAAAGATCACGGAGATGGAGGTTTCGAACTTTTCTATAGTGACTCTCAAGAGCCTTCCATGCCGTACGCTTTCCCAGCAGACGCTGTACGTGCGCTGCCATTTTCGTTTTTCCTTTCGTATCGCATGGTTGCATGAAACGATCTTGCAGAGGTCTGTGGGGCTCAGGTGCTCCACGCTTCGCTTCGATCCAACAAATCAGCCGCGCTAAAGCTAATCAAGACAACGCGATATTCCTTCATCTGCCTGTTTTGACGTTATTCTCGGTTTTCGACTATGTGGCCCTTACGTCTTTCATCGCAGGCCACTGCACTAATTGACAGTTGGTTTCGAAAGCTCTCCACACATCACGAACGCGGCCTGACCGTTTTTCGGAGTTGTAGTCGCAAACAAGGTACGTATCTGCAACGACCAACAAAGGTTAGAGGCAAGATGCTTCCCGCGCCACTGCCAGAAATTACAGTGCGCGCTCTAACGACGTGCTAATCCCTGGTGAGCCACGCCAATTGAACTGCACTGACGTGGCCAAACCTGGAATGCGAGCGTACTGTAACGGGCGCACCTCAAAAGCTGAGCCCAAGCGACAGAACCACTGTCGGCGTGGTCCATCCAGCATTAAATATGTAGGTTGTGAAATCGACCCTCCTGTGCGACAACCCGATCAGTACACCGCGTTGAATATCGAGATTGGTGTGGTAAGCCTTTGTCCTGTCTGCGACAAGGCCCGCTCGGCACCATTCGACCGGGGAATAGCTGAACTCCATCCAGCTGTAGAAGAAACTGCCTCTGCGTTCTTTCGTATCGAATACGAATTCCCCCTCGGTGGAGAGTTCCAGCTTTTTCCAGCTCAGCGAAGCTAGATATCCTGGCGCAATCCCCGTCGTGCGTCCAAAGACGCCCCCGATCATCGGGGTGGCTTGCAGAAGCAGTTTGTCTCCGGCTGCAAAGTTATAGCCAAACCACAGGGAGCCGGTTTGCTGATCCTCGTAGTTGTAGCGCGCACCAAAGTGAAACTGCCGCTTGTCTGCGCTAAACGTCGGCGAAGCATAGGACTGGTCATTCGGCACGAGGTAGCCAGCAAGATTGAAAGAGACCGCCCACTCCGCAGGAGGGGGGCTGTCGGACTCGGCCGCCGCTCCGCCCGGAGTCTGTGACCACGATGGACCTCCCAGGAGCACAGCCATCGCGATGGCCGCCAAATAGCGCGTGGCCGTTAGCCTCCGAGTGAAATCGTAACCGCGACCATGGCGCCGCCCAGAATCACCATGGAAATACCCATCGCCAACGGGCGGTGTCCCGCGTGGCGTCCAAATGCGTACCCGGTCAGAAACAACATCGTAATGGCAATCCCGTTCGAGACCCGCAGTGCAGGCTTGGCCGTTTCTATCAGTGCGAGGGGAACTAACACTGGCACCGTGGCTAAGACAACAATCAGGAAAACGACGGCCCCACCAAGCCAATCATCTCTGCGGAGTTGTGGGCGTGAGGGTACGTCCGTGATTCGAGCCAGTCTCTCGCGCATCTGCTCCACGTCAGCAGTCGATAGAACAGATGCGAGAAGCGGAGGTAGAGCGTCCGATATGATCTTGTGGGCATCGGCCTGGCTGCTCGCTTGAGTTAGCGCCTTTAGTTTGAGGATGCCTTGGCCTCGCAAGCTGAATGAGCCCATCAGATAAAAAGCTGCATCGATGATGCCCCATGCCACGTTGCAACCCAGCGCACCGATCAGCAGCTCCCGAACTTCCTCCCGGCCTGCCCCGGCGACGCTGAACGAACACGTGAACGTAAGAACCATAATCAGCGCGAATAGCGTCTCGGAGATTCTCTCCATCGGGTCGAGTGCGAGTTTGGGCCAGGTAGTGAAGGACTCGAACATGATCTCGAGCAGCTATGGTTGCTGCCACCCGCCTCCCAAGGCGTTATAGAGCTGGACCATCGCCAGGCGTTCATTAAGCTGAGCCTGGGCCAAGCCGATTTGTGCGTCAAAGTAACGCGTATCACTGTCGAGGACTTCGAGGTAGCTGGTTACTCCGCCTTGGTAGCGCATGTTTGCCAATCGGGTAGCATCCTGCGCGGAATTTGTGAGTAGTTCCTGCTGTGAGCGGAATTCCTGATTTGTGCGGTAAGCCACAAGGGAGTCCGACACTTCGCGAAAGGCCTGTTGGATCGACTGCTGATAAAGAAGGACAGCCTCGTGTTGCTGGGCTTCGGTCAGTCTTATATTGGAACGGATCTTTCCCCCGGTGAAAATGGGCTGAGCCAATTGGCCGCCAAAACTCCACAACCCGGCGGCACCGCTGAACAAATCAGTGAGCGCTGAGCTCTGGTAACCCCCAACAGCGGTCAGCGTGATCTGCGGGAAATAGGCGGCCTTCGCAACACCGATCCGCGCGTTTGCGGCCACTAAGTGTTGCTCAGATGATTGAATGTCAGGGCGCCTCTCCAGCAGCGAAGAAGGCAGGCCAGACGGCACCACGGGCAAGAGCGGATTCTCTACGAGTGGCTTCCCCCTGGTGACAGATGCAGGATTCTTCCCTAGCAGGATGCTGATGAGATTCTCCTGCTGCTCGATCCGCCTCTCCAGATCAGGAATGGCGGCCGCCGCCGTAAACACCAATTGCTCAGACTGACGAACATCGATCAGAGAGGTTGCACCGCCCTTCGCTCGAACCTGCACCAAACGCAACGACTCCTTGCGCGAGTCCAGAGTGCGGCGCGAAATGTTCATTTCAGAATCAAGTTCGAGCAATTGGAAATATGCGGAGGCGACATTGCTCACGAGGCTTGATACCACTGCCTTCTGGCCCCACTCAGTGGCCAGCAGAGATGCCCGTGACGCCTCCGTAGCGCGCCGGAACTTACCCCAGAAATCGAGTTCCCAAAATAGCGACAAGTTAACCTGAGAGGGACTCGTTTCGAAAGCCGGTGTGATCGTGGTGGCGGGGAAGCGCTCATTGCTGGTAGAAACGCCTCCAGCGATGGTCGGAAATTGGTCGGCCCGCGTGATTCCAAGTGACGCTTGTGCCTGAAGTACACGCACTGCTGCAATTCGCACATCGTAGTTTTGGGACAGCGCCTCCCGGATCAACGCTTGCAACTGAGGGTCTTGAAAAACGTTCCACCACTTCTCCTCCCCGAAGGAGGCAGCGGATTGCGAACCCGCATCGGGAGCAAGCCCGCGGTAAGTGTCAGGAACTGCGACTGTCGGGCGTTTGTATTTTGGACCTAACGTACATCCGGTCAGCAGTAGAAGTGCGATCACGAACAGAGAGTGCCTGCTGGGCATGGCCTAGTCCCCTTCTGACGGCAAAATTGTCGGCGCGGCAGGTGCTGGAGCATGCTTCTTTCCGCGGTGGGCCAATCGTTCGACAACATCGAAGCTCACCGGAATAAGGAAGATCGCCAGAATGGACGCGGCGAGCATGCCTCCAATAACGGCCGTTCCCAACACCCGGCGCGAAATCGCGCCGGCACCTGACGCAGTCCAGAGCGGTACGCAGCCCAGGATGAATGCAAATGCTGTCATCAGAATTGGACGAAGGCGCAGCTTTGCGGCAATCAGTGCTGCCTCTTCGGCGGACTTACCTTTATCAAATTCCATCTTGGCGAACTCGACAATCAGAATGGCGTTCTTCGCAGCCAGCCCGATCAGCATGACGAGTCCGATCTGCGCGTACACGTTGTTCTCCAGGCCCCGCATCCACAAGAACCAGAACTCGCCGAAAACTGCAATTGGAGTGCCCAGCAGTACACTGAAGGGCAAGGACCAACTTTCGTACTGCGCTGCCAAAATGAGGAATACAAAGAGCAGCGACATGCCGAAGATCAGCGCCGGCGATACCCCCTCCGCGGCCTTTTTTTCCTGGTACGACATACCCATGTAGTCATAGCCCATCTCTGCGGGCATCGTATTCGCAAAAGTTTCTTCCAATGCCTTCAGGGCTTGACTCGAGCTGTAACCCGGCGCCGCGCTTCCATTGATCTGGGCGCATCGGTAGAGGTTGTAGCGTAGTGTGAACTCTGGGCCAGTGCGGGCTTTGATCGAAGTCAACGCGCCGAGCGGCACCGGCTGCCCGCCGTCGTTCACCACATAGAATTGGTCCAGATTTTCTGCCCGAGTCCGAAAATCTCCCTCCGCTTGAACGTAGACCTGCCACTGCCTCCCGAAACGGTTAAAGTAGTTGACTAACAAGCCCCCCATGAAAGTCTGCAGGGTCTTATAGACGTCCGCGAGCTGGACGCCCTGCGCGATCACTCTCGGACGGTCCACATCGACGTACACTTGCGGGACTGAGGGGAGAGCGGTCGTGTAGACCGATACGAGTTCGGGGCGTTTGCGTAATGCCGCGAGAAACTTCTCCAGATTCTGACTCAGAAATTGTAGATCCTTCCCCGCTCGATCCTCCAACATGAAGGTGAACCCACCTGAAGCTCCCACGCCCGGGATTGCTGGCGGTGGAAAGGAGAAGGCAACCCCTTCGGTGATCTTCGAAAGCTCCTGATTCAGGTGTTGCTTAATGGCCTCATACTGTTCTTCCGGAGCTTTGCGCTCTTTCCACTCTTTGAGAGTGATCCAGTAAAAAGAGCTGTACGTATTCTGGGCCCCGCTCAACATGCTGAATCCGAGGACGGCGGTCACCGAGTGGACGCCCGGCGTCTTCATAATCATCTCTTCAATCTTCCGCGACGCGTCATCGTTCCGTTGAAGGGATGCAGCATTCGGTAGCTGCAGGCCAGCGAACACATACCCTTGATCCTCGTCGGGCAGGAAGCCCCCGGGCAGGCGCGAACCGAACCATCCCGCCGCCACAGCGACACCCAGAAGCAGAAGCATGCTCAAACCGGCCTTGCGAATCAAGCCTCCGCACATGCTGACATACCCATCCGTAGTGCGGCCGAAAACCCGGTTGAACCAGCGAAAAAATGCTCCCAGGGGACCTCGACTTTCCTTGCGAGGACGCAACAACAATGCCGAAAGAGCGGGACTTAGCGACAATGCATTAAAAGCGGAGAAGATCACAGAGATGGCAATGGTAATCGCAAATTGCTGATACAGGCGCCCCGTAATACCTGGGATAAAGGCGGTGGGGATGAACACCGCCGCGAGGATCAGGGCAATCGCGATGACGGGTCCCGACACCTCTTCCATCGCCTTGAATGCAGCATCCTTGGGAGACAGGCCGTGCTCGATATGGTGCTCCACAGCCTCCACCACGACAATGGCATCATCTACGACAAGCCCGATCGCCAGTACGAGTCCAAACAGTGAGAGAGTATTTATGGAAAAACCAAGAGCTGGAAACACGACAAACGTGCCTATGAGGGAGACCGGCACCGCCAGCAGTGGGATCAAGGTCGCGCGCCAACCTTGTAGAAAAATGTAAACGACCAGGATGACGAGGATGATCGCTTCGAAAAGGGTGTGCTTGATTTCGCTAATCCCCTCGGTGACCGCCAGGGTTGTGTCCAGCGCAATGTCGTATTCCAGATCTTGTGGGAAACGCTGCTTGACCTCCTCCATCAGCTTTCGGACCCCGGCCGCAGCTTGCACCGCATTCGATCCGGGCAGTTGATAGACTGCGACGACTGCCGCCGGCTTGCCACTGTAACGACCGACAAGATTGTAGGTTTGCGCCCCAAGGTCCAGCCGAGCCACATCCTTCAAACGCACGATGGAACCATCGGGATTAGCGCGTATCACAATCTGGCCGAACTCCTCGGGCGACGGCAGACGGCCTTGAGCCAGGACCGCATAGGTGAACTCCTGCCCCTTCGGGACAGGCTCACCACCAATTTGTCCAGCGGGGTTTACGGTGTTCTGCGTCTGGATCGCCTTCACGATCTCAGGAACCGTGACTCCCATTTTTGCGAGCTTGTCAGGCCGCACCCAGCAGCGCATAGCATATTGACCCGCCCCGAACACGGTGACGCTCGCAATACCCGGGACTCGTGTTAGCTGGTCATTCAGATTGACATAAGAATAGTTAGCCAGGAAAACGTTGTCATAGGTCCCTTTTGGCGAATAGAGGTTTACCAGCATTAAGGGAGCAGTGGTGGATTTTTGAACAGTAACTCCGTAATTAACGACGTCAATGGGCAACTGGGAATTTGCCTGATTCGTGCGCATTTGCGACAAGATCTGATCCGTGCTTGGATCTGTCTTGATATCGAAATTGACGGTGAGGGTAATCTGTCCATTGTTAGCATTGTTGGAGTACATGTAGTTCATGTTGTCCACGCCGCTCATTTGCTGCTCGATTGGCGTGGCGACCGACTGTTCAACAGTGACCGCATCAGCCCCCGGATAAGTGGCCTTCACCTGAATTTCCGGAGGAGCGATGTTTGGGAACTGGGCCGTGGGAAGGCGCCGCATGGCAACGATTCCCATGAGGACCATGAGAATCGCAATCACCATGGCTACGATCGGACGCCGGATGAAAAAACTGGCCATGAATCATTCCCCCTGCCCACTCAAATTGAACTGTTTGGGGCGGACCGTCACGCCCTCTCGGGCCTTTTGCATACCTTCCGCAATGACTTGTTCGCCAGCTTTTATTCCGTCGGTAACGACCCACATCTGCCCCACACGCTCACCCATCTTCACCGGGCGGATGCTGGCCTGATTGTTGGAGTCGACGACAACCACGCTGTAGCTTCCTTGAGCTTCAACCACCGAACGCTGCGGCACGAGCAGAGCAGCCTTGGCCACTCCAGTAACCGCCCGGACGCGGCCGAACATTCCAGGACGCAATATCCCGCCCGGATTTTCAAAAGCTCCGACCATGCGAATGGTTCCCGTCTTCACATCAACCTGCCGGTCCGCAAGCACAACCAATCCCCTTCGCGGATACACACTGCCATCAGAGAGAACGAGTTCAAGGATCTTCTCCTCTCCCCCTCGTCTTTTACCTTCAGCGACCGCACTGATTCTGTCGGCGAACTTCAGATATTGTTGTTCGCTGATGGCAAAGTAGGCCTTGATCGGCTCCACTTGCGACACCGTGGTGAGAACTGTTGTCGGCCCAACGAGGTCGCCAATTTGACCCTTTGCCAGTCCAGCAACGCCATCGATTAACGAGCGCACTTTCGTGAAGCCCACATTCAAGTCTGCTTGCTCCACTTGCGCCTTCGCGGCCGCTACCACTGCCTGCGCTGCATCGTATGCCTGGACGTCATTGTCTAGCTGGGCTTGCGGAATAGCACTCTCCCTGGCCAGCGGAGTATCTCGTGCCACGTCGAGCTTCGTTTTTCCGAGTTGGGCTTCCGCCTGAGCTAGTTGGCCTTTGGATTGTTGAAGCGCCGCTTCGAACGGACGCGGATCAACCTCGAAAAGCAGATCCCCCTTGTGAACGAAGGTGCCCTCCCTGTAATTCTGCTTCATCAGGTAGCCGCTCACTTGCGGTTGGATCTGCGCGTTCACGTAACCATCGAGAGTCGCGATGCACTCCGTGTAAAGGGGTACATCTTGCTGCGTAACCGGGGTCACTTCTACCTCTGGCGCCAAAGCTGCAGGCCCTTCTTTTTTCGCACACCCAACCAACGAGATAGCCGCCCCCAGGATCAACGTTATTCCAAATCCATTAGTCTGCCTGGACCCAGCCAGCAGTCGTTTGCACATCATAGGTAGGTAACTGCCAAATCCAGAGCAATACGGAACGAGTGTGGTTCGCATGGATGACTCCTCAGGACGACGGGAGCAGTAAACGATGGAGCATCGCTCCAGAACATTCAACCATCAGCCGGAAAGAGTATGGTCGACGGGTCGATTTCGATTCAGCCACGATTGTCTTTCTCGCTCATGGACCGCGCTGTTGCAGCTTCGAATGATTGACCGCCTAAGAGTAGAGACTGCATGATGGAGGGAACACTGGCAGAAGTTACAGTCGATTCTTCGACATCTCATCGGTCTAGAGATGTGGGACTGCCAAGACATGCCCGAGCACATTCGTTCCTACTATCTTGTTCTAGAACGGTTGAGCCATACCCGCAGTCATCTCGTCGGCGTTGACTCGTGAAACAGCACGGTCTGAGCGACCGACTTGGAGCGTGGGAGTCTTCATCTGCGTTCGACGAACTGCCTCCCCCGAGCGAGCGGTGTTACCAACTGAGGTACTGTTCTGCGGTAGTCGCACACTAAGAATAAATTGGGCACACACTGTGAACGTTGCAGGCAGACATAGGTTTACGAATGACATACTATTTACGCGGTCGCCAACAACGATGCAAACGGATTCTCATAGTCGATCACGTCAAGATAGCAACGATCGCCTGACGAAGGACACTGTGCCAGTAACCCCTCGGGTTATATTAGCTGATGATCAGAAAGAGATGCTGCGAGCAGTCGTTCTGACACTCAGGGACGAGTTCCGCGTGGTTGGCACCGCTGAGAACGGGACGGAGGCTGTCGACCTTACGACGCGATTGTGTCCCGATGTCCTTGTGCTAGACATCTGCATGCCCGTGGAAAACGGTATCTCCGCTGCCTACCACCTTAGGGATCTGGGCTCCACAACAAGGGTAGTTTTCCTGACTGTAAACCACGACCCAGATTTTGTTGAAGCTGCGATGTCCGCCGGCGCTTTCGGCTATGTTCTTAAAGAGTCTCTGGCAGCTGAACTAGTCCCTGCGATTTGGTCGGCCATGCATGGCAACGTCTTCATTTCTCCATCCATTCACTCGTATTAGCCTCCCTATCGATTTGCTGTCGAGGGGAAGTATTCGCATTTTTGAACGGATCAGGCCCGTCGGGGGAGTTCACTTCTTGGGTTCCAGTCTGAGCATACTGACAGTTATCGTGGCTTCACGATTGCCGTTAGTATCATCCACAACAGCGCCACTTCGCGCTTCGGTCGCGGAGACGAAAGCAAAGTTCCAAATGTAGCCGGAACGCACCATGGAACCACGCCATAGAGCTAGGCTGCTCATCGCCGACGACCACACTTTGCTGGCGGAAGCCTGCAAGCATTTGCTCGAGCCCGAGTTTGACGTTGTCGGAATTGTGGATAACGGTCGAGCACTTCTGCAACTTGCGTCCGAACTGAAGCCGGAGATCGTAATACTGGATATCGCAATGGCGCAACTGAATGGGCTTGATGCGGGGAAGCAGATTAAACATCTCTTGCCCGCGACCAAGTTGGTTTTCTTGACGATGAATATGTCACCCGAGGTGGCAGCGGAAGCATTCCGCCGCGGCGCCTCCGCATACGTCGTGAAGACTTCCGCGGCTTCAGACTTGATCCGAGCCATCCGGCGAGCACTACGATCCGAATCATATTTGTCGCCCGACATTACGAAGGAGACCGTGGATTTTCTCCTCCGAAGCGGTACTTCCCAGTCGCTGGAAAAGACGCTCACTCCCAGGCAGAACGAAATCCTGCACCTGCTTGCCGAAGGTATGTCCATGAAAGCAATTGCCGCCGTGCTCAATCTGAAACCAGGGACTGTCGCTTTCCATAAGTACAAGATGATGGAAAGACTCGGGCTGAAGTCTAACGCTGAATTACTTCAGTATGCGATCAGGCATCACCTCGGCACTGAACCCACGAATTGATAGTAAAGCGCAACACCGGGCGTTCCTCGTCCTTGCCGGACATTCGTTGACTGCCGCTGGTCCATCACCTGTATTGCATTCCGCCTGCACGTTTATCCCAGCCCTGTGAGGCGAACAGGCCCATCTGAAACCCTCCGAATGTCGAAACTGGGAGGCGCGCCGCCTAGTAAAACTGCTAGATGTCAGTCGTTCTAGTTAGTGGTAGTTTAAGTTGGTCGTTGGGGCCCCTGTCTTAAAGTTGGCGGACGACTGGGTATTTTGCAGAGGCCTTTTGCTAGACCACTGACTGTTCCGCCAGTACGCCGGATTCGAGAATTCCGTTTTCCCAAGGAGCTTGTCAATGATCCTCAGAAGAAATCTTCCACGAATCATCATCGCTGACGACCACACGCTAGTGGCTGAGGCATGCAAGAAACTCCTGGAGTCTGATTATGAAATCGTCGCTACGGTCGGCGACGGCCGCTCACTAGTCAGAGCCGCTGCGGAATCGAGACCGCACCTTATTATTGTTGACGTCTCCATGCCTCTGCTGAACGGCTTGGACGCGGGTCAGCAAATAAAGGAACTGATACCTAGCATTAAGTTGGTTTACCTCACGATGAATCATGATGCCGATCTGGCCGCTGAGGCATTTCGTCGCGGAGCATCTGGCTATCTGCTGAAGACTTGCGCGGCTTCAGAATTGGCCATCGCAGTGCGAGAGGTACTGCGGGGCAAGTCTTACTTGTCGCCCATGATTGCCAAAGACACTGTAGATTTCCTGCTGCGCCAGGACAGAAAACTGATCGAGGAAGGGCAGCGATTGACGGAAAGGCAGCGCGAAGTGCTCCAGTTGTTGGCGGAAGGAAAGTGCATGAAAGAGGTAGCCGGCGTGTTAAACGTTACTACCCGCACCGTCGCTTTTCATAAATATCGAATCATGGAAGTGCTTAACGTTAGGTCCAATGCAGAACTGGTTCAGTATGCAATCCGGCAACACTTGATTGCTGCCTGACAGAATTGCTGACTTGGACAATTTGCCGACAGCTCTCGCGAACCCTTGTGAAGAAGGACAAGAGCTTCCACAAGCTCTGTCTCCCCTGCCGGCGCTTGGCCCTCGTATCCCCGCAGACACGTCTCTCGAGCACACATGTAATTCGCCTCAAAACTCATCGCGCGTGCTGCCCTACAAGAGAAAGGGTTCGAGATCCCGACTTGGACTGTTCGGTACTCTCGAACCCGCATGGTCACAAGGCTTTGCGCACTATTCCCAAACCGAGGGAGGATAGGACCGAGAGGTATCCGAGCAAGCCGATGAGTGGCAGTATGCCTCCCGTCTTCGGCAATTCTGTCGGGGCTGCTCCTGGCACAGGTACAGGTGCTGACTCGGCGATCAGAATTGGCAAATCGGGCGGCGGCGAAGGGGGCGGCGGCGGCAGCGTGCCGGAGACCTGCTGTTCGCGCTGTACATGAACTTCGGGCACTTCGACAATCTTTGTAGCCGAGACCTTCATCCCCTTTTTGAGTCCCCAGGCATCCGTTTCCTGACCGTCCACGTTGAACTTCTGGTCCCTGGGAATCTGAAATTGCTGATTGGTTCCATCTTCCAGTGTAAGAATCACGGAACTTGGCGCAGTGACATGCCACACTTTGCCCGTGACGCTCTGCACGGTGGTTACAGTTTTGGGCGTAGTTGTGACCGTGATCGTACGCTCCAGCTTCATGCCCGGTGTCAGGTCGTGAATCCCGAGTTGTCTGCCTTCGACCGTGACTCGGTCGCTCTCCGGCAAGTTAGGAAAATGCCGGATCGCGCCATCCTGCATCTTCACCACGAGGTCATTGCCACGAACCAGTACGACTTCGCCCCGCTCGACCGACACCTCATGCGCGGACTGCCCACTAGTGGTACTGGTTTCTGTCTTCACTTGCGCACTCTTGCTTATTGCGAAGGCAGAGCAAATCACCACCACCGCCAGCGTCAGGCCGACTTGCCCTCTACCATTTGTTAAGTTCATCAAGTTTCCTCCTTTGAGTAGTTCTTACAATCATGGATTTCAGATTTGCGCTGTTTCGTCGTCACGAACGATTTCTTTACTTCGGTCGATTCGACGCTGTGACGTGTACAACCTCAGGTTCTATGACTCCAGCTACTCCGATTCGGTCAGAACTCGTGATGGATGCGTGAACAATGTATCGTTGGGGTGCGCGGCCGATGAAATAAAACGGATAACAGGTAACCAGCGTCAGCGAACGAACCGACCTCGGTTGAAGTACTGACACATCGTCGGGACGCACGAGCACGATCTGATCCACGACGTAACGGTCTGTCGCTCGCGTGGTCTGGAGCTCAATCGTGTCGCCGCGTCTGATATCCCGCAGCACTCTGAAGAAACCATCCCGGTGACCGGCAAGTCCAATGTTTCCTTCCTCGTCAGGTCGAGCTGTGCCTGCAATGTGGCCAATACCGCGGTTGAGTGTCAACTCATCGGTTCCCTCAATTACTGGCACGCGTAGCTGAAACTTCGAGATATGCAGCACTGCCAGCGGTGGAGCGACGTGCTGCGCCAAGCTGTCTTCGTATTCCGCGATCCGCATTGCCGACCACAGCCTGAAATCAACTGCGAAACCCGACTCTGGCACCGGAGTCTCTGTTCCTTGGACCGGCGTTCGTGCTCGAAGACTGTCAAATCGCTCGAGTTGGGCCCGGGCCAAGATCTGTTTGTGTATATATGCAGCGGCATAGATCGCGATCAGAGACAACCCAAGGATGAACAACAGGCGTTGAGTCCACTTCACGACTTTCATTTCACATCGTCCTGATGACGGTCGACATGCGAGGTCCGTCAGGCGGCACTTTCATCCCTTGCCGCAATGAAGAAGTTTCTGCGTTGGCATCCGTATCTTAGGCAAAAGCCAGGCTGTTCGTAACTGTCAGTGATGACAGGCGCAGACAGGACGTGGCCGTGCCCAAGCGGCCACCCTGAATGGAGTTGCT
>Ga0137409_10000016_pt1 | contig 131670 bp, 123 predicted proteins | sample CZODoug1_16funga_FD_122059 | JGI IMG/M metagenome (GOLD analysis project Ga0137409, IMG submission 122059) | Vadose zone soil fungal communities from Angelo Coast Range Reserve, California, USA - CZODoug1_16fungal (Hybrid Assembly) | ecosystem: Environmental > Terrestrial > Soil > Vadose zone... | reverse complement strand
CGATGACCAAGTTCTGGGAGAACGATTCGATCATCTGGTCCGAGGGCGTCCGGCAGATGGACCTGGTTTATAAGGACGACAAGAACCTCCACGCCCACAAGCGCCCGGACCCCGAGAAGTTCTTCCCCACCAAGGTCCGCATCACCATGATCCAGGTCGCGGCGGGGTCCAAGTACGATCCCAGTCTCGTGCCCAATCTGCCGGCCGGCAAGAAGGATTGAGCTCCCGTTTCGGGGGGCGAGGATGATCCGGTTCACCGTCACGCAACTCACGCTGTCGAACCCGAAAACCAACTGAAAGCCCCCCACGCCGGTCCGCCTCCACTCTTTGCTTGTGCCCGGGATCGTCGCGGAGATAATCGAAGGCGCTCCGCCCGGAACTCGAGAAAAAGGGACAGGCCTGAGATGAATCCCAACGAAGCGCCTCCGCCCCATGCCCAGCTGATCCAGATGGGCACCGCGCACTGGGTCTCGCGCATCCTGTTCGTCGCCGCGCAGCTCGGGCTGGCCGACCGGCTGGCCGGCGGGGCGAAAAGGGCCGAGGAACTCGCCGGACCGACCGAGACCCACGCGCCCTCCTTATACCGCTTCCTGCGGGCCCTTGGACTGCTGGGCCTCCTGAGCGAGGACGCGTCGCGCCGCTTCACGCTGACTCCGCTCGGCGACGCGCTCAAGGCCGGCGCGCCCGGCTCGGCGCGGGCGACGATCCTGACCCTCGCGAGCAACTGGATGTCCCAGGGCTTCGATCACCTGCTCTACTCCGTCCAGACCGGGAAGAGCGGCTTCGAGAAATCCCTGGGAATGCCAGTCTTCGACTGGCTCGGGAAGAACCCCGAGGCCGCGTCGCTCTTCAGCGAGACCATGGTCGGCTTCCACGGCGCGGATCCCGCGGCCGTCGCCTCGGCCTACGATTTCTCCGGGCTCGCGACGATTGTCGACGTCGGCGGCGCGACGGGAAACCTGCTCACGGCGGTGCTCCAGAAGAATCCGCAGGCGAAGGGCATCCTCTTCGACCTCCCGCACGTCGTCCGCGATGCTCCCGCCCTGATCCAGGCCCGCGACCTGACGTGACGGGTCACCGTCGAAGGCGGCAGCTTCTTCGATCGCGCGCCCGCCGGCGGCGACGCCTATATGCTCTCGCATGTCCTCCACGACTGGAGCGAGGAGCAGTGCAGGACCATCCTCGGCAACGTCCGCAAGGCGATGAAGCCCGGCGCGCGCCTGTTGATCATCGAGATGGTGCTTCCCTCCGGCAACGCGCCGCATCCCGGCAAGATGCTCGACATCATGATGCTCGTCGGCCCGGGGGGGCAGGAGCGGACGGAAGTCGAGTACGGGGCGCTTCTGGGCAAGGCGGGATTCCGGCTCACCCGGGTCGTGCCGACGCCGTCCGCGGTCGGCGTCGTGGAAGCCTCGATCGCCTGAGAACGGATCGCTTGGACCCCGGCGCCGGAGCGGCGTCGGTACAATAAGACATGATCCCGGTGGCGGCGCTCCTGGCCCTGCTCCTCCTTTCCCAGGACCCGTCCGCGCAGGAGCTGGTCGAGCGGCTGCGTGGAAGAAACAACCCCGCTGAGGGTTACTTGGCAGCGGACACCGGGACCATGATCCGGAAGCCGGTGATCGCCAGGCTTTCCGTCGGACGGCGGACTGCGGCGCGGCAGTTCAGGGCCACCGCGGCGTTGGCCGTATAGGCGCCGCCGCGGACGATGTGGTTTTTCGGGTCTCCCTCCTTGGGACCCTCGGGATCGGTCGCGTCGGCCAGAGGCGCGTCCGAAAACAGGTCGCGGACGAATTCTCGGATGTTGCCGTGCATGTCATACAGGCCCCACGCATTGGGGGCGAGTTCGCCCCCGGGATGGGGCTTGCCGCCCGAATTGCCGCCGTACCAGCCCACCTTGTTCAGATCGGCGATCTGGCCGCCGCTGCAATAGGCGGTGCTGCTGCCGGCCCGGCAGGCGTATTCCCATTGCGCGTCGGTCGGCAGCTGCACGGAACGGTTCAAGCGTCCGCCGAACTTCGCGCAGAAGTCCTGCGCATCCTGCCAGGACACGTTGTGGACCGGCAGCTGCTCTCCCTTGACGACGCTCGGGTTGGCGCCGGTCACTTTCTCGTATTGCGTCTGCGTCAGCTCGAATTTCCCCAGGTAGAACGGCTCGCGGATCGTGACTTTGTGCTGCGTCTCGAGGGCCGACTCCCTCGCGGTCTTCGCCTCTCCGGCGGGGCTTCCCATCACGAACGAGCCGGCCGGGATCAGCACCCCTTCCCAGGAGACGCCGCCCTGGTCCAGCGTCAGGGTCGGCTCAAGACGGGTGCGCTTCGCATAGTCCGCAATGCTCTCCTTGCCGTCCCAGAGCGGGAAGTTGCGGGGCGGATCTGCTGCGACCGGGAACCGGCTGCAGAGGGACAACAGAAGTGCCAGAGGGAAAGTCTTCATGATCGATCCTTGCTGTTCCTTCCCGCGACCCCGCTTCCTCACCCTACGTGGAGCCGGGGTCGCCGGAAAGTACATTCATCGCGTGAGGGATTGAATCCGATCATCATTCGCCCCCGCGCTTCGTAGCTATTGTTACCAACTGAGGAGGCGGCATGAGCGAGAACGAGACCCGGATTCAGCGGTCGTCGAAGGCGACGATCGGATACGCCGGTGGAGGATTGCTGGCGTGCGGGCTGTCGGCGCTCCTCTTCTGGTCGATTGTCGGGGGCCCGATCACGTTCGGCATTGCGCTCCTTCCGGGCATCCTGGGATTGATCCTGCTCTGGATGGCGATCGCCGGCAGTGGAGTCGCTCCGTGTCCCGGGTGCGGGGCCCAGGTCGAGGGTCTCTCCACCGGGTCTAACGACGGCGTCCTCTGCAGCGGCTGCCGGAAATTCCTGGAGGGCCGGGAGGGCCGTCTGCGACTGACGGACCCGAGCCGCGTGGCCGATTCGCCGATCTTCGGAGCCGTCCTTCCCGAGTCGTTCACCTGGCCCGAGCATTGCTGCCTTTGCAGCAGCCCCTCGAGCCGTCGGGAGCCGATCAGCGTGAGCGTCCCGAGCGCGGCGTCCGCCGGAAAAGGGCTGGCGGTCACCGCCCTGACGGGAGGTGTGATCACGCAAAGCGGGGGGGGCACCCGCTATACGATCGAGGTACCGCATTGCGCCGAGCACAAGGAGGGCGCGTTCCTGGGCGCAGGGTCCGGGAAGGGCGTCCAGATCCGATTCCGGTCGTATCCCTTTCTTCGCGAGTTCTGCGAGCTCAACAAGATCACTCCGGGATAAGCGGGTCGATTCCGAATGCTAGAATCCGGCATGATTCCACCTCCTCCGTCGCGGCGCTCCTTCCTCAGGACGTCGGCCGTGCTGGCCGGGCTGTCGCCCCTGGCGGGATGCTTGACGCAGACGAAGCCGGACGCGGCCGCGGGTCCCCTGATGGCCTACGTCGGCACGTTCAGCTCGCCCCTCAAAGACATGCTGCCGACCCAGGTGGATCTGCCGCCGGGCAACGGCCGCGGCATCCATCTCTTCCAAGTCGACCGGGACAGCGGGGCGCTGACGCCGCGCGGCGTCGTCGAGATGGGCAGCAGCCCGAGCTGTCTCGCGATCAATGCGGCGGGAACGCGACTCTATTCCGCCAACGAGACCGACCGCATCGGCGACGACAAGCAGGGCAGTGTCAGCGCGTTCGAGATCGATCGCGCCGGCGGCGGCCTCAAGCTCCTCAACACCGTGAAGTCGGGCGGGGCCGGGCCCACGTATATCAGCATCCACCCGGGCGGAAAGCATCTGCTCGTGGCCAACTACTTCGGCGGCTCCGTGGCCGTGCTCCCTATCCTTCCCGACGGCCGGCTCGGCGATGCGTCGGACGTCAAGGTCGACACCGGCAAGGTCGGCCCGACTCGCGCCGCGCACGCCCCGCCGGGCAGCTTCGCGTTCAGCGGGCACGACCGCACCCACGCCCATATGGTCCAGGCCGATCCCTCGGGCCGCTTCGTCCTCCACGTCGACCTGGGCCTCGATCAGATCTATGTGTGGAAGTTCGATCCCGATAAAGGCGTCCTGACGGCGAACGATCCGCCGACGGTCGCGCTGCCCCCCGGCGATGGGCCGCGTCACTTTCACTTCCACCCCAACGGCCGCCGGCTCTATTCGATCCAGGAGGAAGGATCGACGATCGTCCTGTTCGACTACGACCCCGCCGCGGGACGGCTGAGTCCGCGTCAGACGATCTCGACCCTGCCGCCGGGCTTTGCGGGCAGCAACTTCTGCTCCGAGATCCTGGTCTCGGCCGACGGGCGCTTTGTCTACGCGGGCAACCGCCTGCACGACAGCATCGGGATCTTCTCCGTCGGCTCCACGGGGGAGTTGACGTTCGTCGCCGACGAGGGGACGCGCGGCAATTACCCGCGCAGCTTCGCATGCGATCCGACCGGCCGCTTCCTGTATTGCTGCAATCAGCGGGGCGATACGATCGCCGTCTTCCGGGTGGATCGCGGGACGGGAGCGCTCGCGTTCACGGGGCGGTATGCGGCCGTCGGGAACCCGTCGATGATCGCGTTCCTTGATCTCGCGTAGCTGCTGGGGCCGAAGCTGGAGATGAAGGAGTCGCTCCCGGCGCTGAAGCAAGGACCTCAGACGAGCGCGGGATAGTCCGTGTATCCCTTTTCCGTCCCGCCGTAATAGCTCGTCGGGTCCGACGGCGCGAGCGCCGAGCCCTGGCGGAAGCGGTTCACGAGGTCGGGGTTCGAGATGTAGGAGCGCGCGAACGCGGCCGCGTCCGCCAGCCCCTCCTGGATCATCGCGACCGCCTTCTCCTTCGTCATCCCCGCCGCGGCGATATAGGTGCCCTTGAAGTGACCGCGCAGGTCGCGCGCGGACGCCGACTTCCAGCCGGGGCCGCCGTGCTCCTGGTCCTGGGCCATAGGCTCGACGACGTGGACATAGGCCGGCGTGAGCGCCGACAGCGCCTCGAGCGCCGCCTTGAACGTCGCTACCGGGTCCGAGTCGCTCATGCCGTTGAACGTGCCCGAGGGAGACAGGCGCACCCCGACGCGCGACGGCTCCCAGGCCGCCGCGACGGCGGTCGCGACCTCCCGCAGGAAGCGGACGCGGTTGTCGACGCTGCCGCCATAGGCGTCCGTGCGCCGGTTGACGCCGTCGCGCAGGAACTGGTCGATGAGATAGCCGTTGGCGCCGTGAATCTCGACGCCGTCGAAGCCCGCGGCCTTCGCGTTGGCGGCGCCGTGCGCGTACTCCGCGACGATGCCGGGGATCTCGGAGGTCTCCAGGGCGCGGGGGACGGGAAACGGCTTCATGCCTTCGGGGGTGTAGAGCTGGCCGGGAATTGCAATGGAGGACGACGAGACGGGCAGGTCGCCGTTGGGCTGATAGAGCGGATGGGACGAGCGGCCGACGTGCCAGAGCTGGAGGACGATGCGACCGCCGGCGTCGTGGACCGCCTTCGTGACGACCTTCCAGCCCTCGACCTGCTCCGGCGAATGGATGCCGGGGGTGTTCGGATAGCCGATGCCGCGCGGCGAAACCTGGGTGGCCTCGGTGACGATGAGGCCGGCGCTGGCGTGCTGGCGGTAGTATTCGGCGGCGAGCGGGGTCGGGACGTGGCCCTTGCCTGCGCGGTTCCGGGTCATCGGCGCCATGACGATTCGGTTGGGAAGCTGGAGCGCGCCCGCGCGGACCGGCGTGAACAGGATCTCGTCGCCCATGATTCGCCCTCCTCGATCTTCTCCCGCAAACGCCGGAATCTTCCGCAGTATTCCGGCGGACGCTCCGGCGCAGTCCCGCGGATTGTCAACGACTGATGAATATGTGCGTCACAAGAGTTGTTATTCGGCGCATTTCGCCTCTCAGGGGTCTACCATATGGGTGTGACCGCCGTGACGGAAGCCTGCCTCGCTCAACGCCGGTCCATCTTCACGGCCGCGTCCCACAAGGTCCGGGCCGAAAACTTCGAAGACTACTGGGCCTACACCCAGGACCATGACGGCGAGATTCTCGAGGGCGAGAAGGACTTGGTCAAGAAGAAGAGCCTGCTCGCGAGCTACACGGACAACCCCGTCCGCTCCAAAAAGCCGCTCCCCGACCCCGAGGTCTTCTACCGCAACTACGTCACGATGCAGGACGATCCGGCCAAGTTCGACCGGAAGACCCTCCTGCTGACCTTCCTCTACAAGTTCGCGCGCCACGAGTGGGTCGGCATCTGCGCCGCGTGGGACGGCATTCCGACGATGGCCCAGGCGAAGCTGACGACGGACAAGATCAGCCGCTACCACCTCTGCGAGGAGTTCTGCCACGTCCGCCTTTTCCACGAGATGTTCCGGACCCTCCAGCTCGACCGCGTGGAATGGGTGCCCCTGGGGAAGTGGATGGGCCGCGTCTACAAGATCTTCCCGTACTTCCCCGAGTCGGTGATGTCGCCGCCGGCCTTCGTGAGCGAACTCATGGGATTGACGCTCTATCTCCACATCGACCGGCTCCTCAACGGGATCTTCGACGACGAGCCCGACGCCCGCGAGCGGGTGCGCGCGCTGCTGCACGAGATCATCGCGGACGAGATGGCCCACGTCGGCCAGCGCCGGAACTTCATGGGGCCGCTGGGGCTGCAGGTCGCGCAGTGGATGGTCGAGCCGATGTACCGGCTGTTCTTCCAGGACATTCCGGAGGCGAAGCTGCTCTTCGACATCGACCGGATGATCGCGGACGGGAAGGCCTTCAACTACAGCACGATCCCCGCGCCGATCTTCGGCCGCAGCTGGGTCCCCTCCTACTGCGAAGCGCCCGAAGCCTCCTGAGTTTTTTTGTCCGATTTATATTGATAGTTACTAAATACAGTTGATAGTATATAAATACAAATGAGTCCCCGAGCTTACGACCGGACGCTGAGGAAGGCCGCCGCCGAAGAGGCGAAGCGGCGCATTGCCGAGGCTGCGGCCGGGCTGCACGCCCAGCACGGCAGCCGGGGCACGAGCCATGCCATGATCGCGAAGGCCGCCGGCGTCTCGCTCCCGACCGTCTACAAATACTTCCCCACGCCGAACGACCTCATCCCTGCCTGCACCGGCGCGGCGGCCGCGAAAGCGCCCGTCGCCCTCGACGCCTCCGTCTTCGACGGGCTTCCCCGCGTCCCCGACCGCGTCCGGGCCCTCGCCCGCGCCGTCTTCCGGCTCCACCAGTACTTCGCCCCCTGGCTCCGGTGGACCGACGCGGACGCCGAATCCCTCCCCGCCCTTCGCGAGTTCCTGGACGGCGGACGCCGGCACCGGCGGGACCTCCTGCGCCGGGCCCTCGCGCCGCGCGGCGCCCGGCCGCCGGCGGAGCCGCTGGTCCTCGTCGCCCATGTCCTTCTCGAACATCCCTCGTGGAAGACCCTGACCGCGACGGGAAAATCGTCGGATCAGGCGGCGGCCGTCGTGGCCGACGCCGTCAACGCCTTAGTCCGTTCCCATCGTTGAGAGGAGTTCCCATGACCCTGACTCCCGGCACCCGCGTCGACGAGGTCGCCGACGGCATCTACCGCCTCTGCACGCAAAGCGACGTGGTCCCCGGCGGCTTCACGTTCAACCAGTTCCTGATCCTCGATGACGAGCCGCTGCTGTTCCACACCGGCCTGCGCGCGATGTTTCCCGTCGTGAAGGAGGCGATCGCGACGGTGATGCCCCTTGAGAAACTCCGCTACATCGCCTTCTCCCACGTCGAGGCCGACGAGTGCGGCGCCCTGAACCAGCTCCTGGCCGCCGCCCCCCTCGCGGTCCCCGTCTGCAGCCGCACCGCCGCGATGGTCTCCGTCAACGACCTCGCCGACCGCCCTCCGAAGGCGATGACCGACGGCGAGACGCTGCGGCTCGGCCGCCATGCCGTCCAGTGGCACGACACGCCGCACCTGCCGCACTCGTGGGAGTCGGGGCTGATGACCGAGACGACGACGAAGACCTTCCTCTGCGGCGATCTGTTCACGCACGCGGGGGCGACGCCGCCGCCCGTGACCGAGTCGGACGTCCTGGGGCCGAGCGAGGCGCTGCGCGGGGCGATGAACTATTATTCCCAGGCGGGGGATGCGGCGGCCATGGTGCGAAGGCTGGCGGCCCTCAAGCCACGGACGCTCGCGCTCATGCACGGCAGCTCGTGGAAGGGCGACGGCGGAATGCTTCTGAATGCGCTCGCGGACAAGCTCGCGCCGACGGCCTAGCGGCCTGCGTCCTCTTCCAGGTGGAAGCGATGCAGGATCCGGTGGACGATCGGCGTGGTGAGGATGCCGATCGTCGTCAGGAACGCGACGCCGCTGAAGATCGCATAGCCGCTCGCGAACAGCTTTCCGGCCACGGACTTCATGGGGTCGACGGGCCCCATCCCGGTCAGGATGAAGGAGGCATTGAGGAGGGAGTCCACCCAGTCCAGGTGCCCGAACACGTGGTAGCCGACGATTCCGATCGACAGCGATCCGATGCCGACCAGGGCAGCCATCGCGGCATACTGGACCTGCCGAGTGATGAAGTTCTGCCGGGGGAGCAGGGGCGCGCGGCGTGCCTCGAGTTTCATGGCGTTTCTCCGATGAGCGGGACCATTTTTATACGTCCGCGCTGCGGAATGCAAAGGCGCGGGTAACAGCAGTTATGCTCGCGCTGGTCGCGGTCCTGCTCCTGGCCGCCGGTCCCGACGATCCCCTGCCCGGCACGCAGCCGCTCCGGGAGGAGCGCGACCTCGCCGACCTCATGATGGACGGCCTGCACCAATGGGCCGATCGGAAGCTCGTCGAGTCGACGGCAGCTCGCGCGCGGTATTGGACGCTGGATCCGTCCTCCCGCGACGCGTACGAGAAGTCCGTCGCCGCGAACCGCGCGCGCTTCCTCCGGATCATCGGCGCCGTCGATCCCCGCGTCGCGCCGCGCCTGGAGCGGTTCGGAGACGACGCCGCCCCCGCGCTCGTGGCCGAGACGCCGCGCTACCGGATCTGGCAGGTGCGCTGGCCGGTGCTCGACGGGGTCACCGGCGAAGGGCTCTTCATCGAGCCGAGGGAGGTCCCGACCGCCTGGGTGGTGGCGTTGCCCGATGCCGACGAGACTCCCGAGCAGGCCGTCGGCCTGAGGGGATGGGGTTATTCCTTCGCGCGGCGCCTTGCGGATGCGGGCGCGGCGGTCCTGGTCCCCGTCCTCCTCAGCCGCGATTTCGAGTTCTCGGGCCATCCCCAGGTCGCGATGACCAGCCAGTCGCATCGCGAATGGATCTATCGCCAGGCCTTCCATCTGGGCCGGCATGTGATCGGATACGAGGTGCAGAAGGTGCTGGCTGCCGTGGATTACTTCAAGTCCGTCGGGGCGGCCAGGATCGGGGTCGTCGGCGTGGGCGAAGGCGGGCTGATCGCGTTCTACGCCGCGGCCGCGGATCCCCGCATCGCCGCCGCCCTGGTGACGGGCTATTTCGCGCCCCGCGAGGAGACCTGGAAAGAACCTCTCTATAGAAACGTCTGGGCGCTGCTCCGGGAGTTCGGCGACGCGGAGCTTGCGACGCTCGTCGCGCCCCGTGCGCTCCTGATCGAGGCGGACCGGTATCCCGAGGTCGCCGCTCCCGGGAAGCCGCCTGAGGGACGACGACCCGGCGCGGCGGCGGGCCGGCTGACGGCTCCCTCCTGGACGGCGGTGAAGGCGGAATTCGACCGGATCGACACCCTTCTGCCCGCCGGCTTTCAGCCCAGGCATCTCTTGCGCGACCTCGGCATCGCGTCGTTGATGAAGGTCCTGGGCATGGAGGAGGAAAAAGGCGTCGTCGAGCCCGTCGTGTTCCGAAAGGGGTTCGACCCGAAGGAGCGCCAGCGGCGTCAGGTTGCGGAGCTCGAGACGCACGTCCAGAATCTCATCCGAGACGGCGACCGCCTCCGCTCGGAGTTCTTCCTGGGGACGACGACCGTCGTGAAGAGCCTGGCTCCCCGGATGGAGCGCTTCCGCACGTTCCGGGTGAAGGAAGGCGATCCCGACCTCTTCGCGCGCGAGGCGGAAAAGTTCCGCACCCTCTTCTGGGAGGAGGGGATGGGGAAGATCGAGGATCCGCTCCCCGATCCGAACCCCCGCAGCCGGAAGATCTACGACCGGGAGAAATGGACCGGCTACGACGTCGTCCTCGACGCGGCGCCGGAATTCTTCGCCTGGGGCGTCCTGCTCGTTCCCAAGGACCTCAAGCCCGGGGAGCGGCGTCCGGTCGTCGTCTGTCAGCACGGGCGGAACGGGCTGCCGAAGGATACGATCGAAGGCGACAGTTGGGCCTATCACGATTTCGCGGCAAAGCTCGCGGACCGCGGCTTCATCGTGTTCTCGCCGCACAACCCGTACCGCGGTGAGGACAAGTACCGTCTCCTGAGCCGGAAGGCGAATGTCCTCAAGGGGTCCTTATTCTCGTTCATCCTCCACCAGCACCGGCAGATCCTGGCCTGGCTGCGGGCGCAGTCGTTCGTCGATCCCGAACGCATCGCCTTCTACGGACTGTCCTACGGCGGCGAGACCGCCATCCGTGTCCCGCCGATCCTCAAGGAATACTGCCTGTCCATCTGCTCCGGCGACTTCAACGATTGGACCCGGAAGGTGGCGGGGACCGACAGCGACATCGGGTTCATGTACTCGATCGAGTGGGAGATGCCCTACTTCAACCTGGGGAACACCTTCAACTACTCGGAGATGGCTGCCCTCATGGTGCCGCGGCCGTTCATGGTCGAGCGGGGGCATCACGACGGCGTCGCGCGCGACGAGTGGGTGGATTCGGAGTACGCCAAGGTCCGCTGGCTCTATGCCCAGCTCGGCCTGGGCGACCGCACCGAGATCGAGCATTACAACGGCGGCCATACGATCAACGGCGACAAGACCTTCGACTTCCTCCGCCGCCACCTGAACTGGCCGGATCAGACGCGGAAGTAGCGCTCCTTCGGCGGCTGGAGGGACGGCAGGCGCCCGGCCGGGAAGCGGAGCTCGTGAAGCCGTCCACCCTTCCAGCCGAAGTCCGCTCGCTCGCACAGGTCGTAGTTCTCCTGGCCCTTCGTCCGGTCCAGGCCCGCTTCCGTGTCGTCGGCCCAGTGGGTCCAGTGGAACTCGAGGATGCCCTCCCCGGCCCGCGACCAGCTCCCCGCCTTGGTCGTCGTCACGCACCCGTTGAAGCCGCCGCGCTGCTCCTCGTGGGTGCAGCTGCCGTCGCCCTCGAGACTGATCGTGCAGTCGAGCTCGTAGTCGTTCGTGCGGTAGCGGCCGGGCGCGAGCTGCGCCAGGTCGGCCCCCGCGGGCGCTGCTTCGGCGAGCCAGGCCGTCGCTTCGCGGAGGCACTGGACGGGGTCGATCGCGTCGGCCTTGACGATCGCCGCGACGAGGTCCTTCGCGTCCTTCCTCCAGGATTCCAGTTCCCCGAGAAGGACGCCGCCGTTGAGGAAGACGACGCGGGCCGAAAGGACGAGGGGCTGTCCGAAGAGGACCCGCGTGTCCTCGGGGGCGTTCATGATCTCGGCGCGCGCAAAGTTCGTCCAGGGCAGCAGCCGCGAGGCCTCTTCGAAGAGTTTCAGGGTCTGCCCCTCCAGGTCGAGACCCAGGACGATGAGCGAGGGAACCGAGACGGCGCTCCGGACTTCCCCCAGCGTCAGCACGCGGATGCTATCGGGCATGGCCCCCCCAGACCCTTATTATCCCCCGTACTATTTCGTTTCCCAAGTCGCAGATGTAATGTCAGACTCCGCCCGGAACGTTTCACCTCGAAGGGAGAGCACCATGGCGAAGACCCTCACCCCCGACTCCATCCTCCAGATCGGGTTCGGATTCTGGGCCTCGAAGACGCTGCTCACGGCCATCGAAATTGGGCTCTTCAGCGAGCTCGCGAAAGGATCGCTGGACGCCGACGGCGTGCGGGAGCGCTTCCAGTTCCATCCGCGCAGCGTCGCCGACTTCCTGGATTGCCTCGTCGCGATGGGCATGCTCGCCCGCAAGGGTAAAAAGTACGTCAACACCCCCCAGACGGCGCTCTTCCTCGACCGGGCCAAACCGTCCTACGTCGGCGGCATCCTCGAGATGTGCAGCCGCCGGCTCTTCAAGTTCTGGCAGGATCTGCCTGAGGCGCTGCGGACCGGGATGCCCCAGAACGAGGCGAAGTCGGGCGTGGGCAGCCCCTTTGATGCGATCTACAAGGACCCCGAGAGCCTCCGCGGCTTCCTCTCCGCCATGACCGGGCTCAGCGTCGGCAGCGGAAGGACGATCGCGAAGAAGTTCCCCTGGAAGAAGTACCACAGCTACATCGACGTCGGCTGCGCCCAGGGCGCGGTGCCGGTCCAGCTGGCCCTGGCGCACAAGCATCTCAGCGGCGCCGGGTACGACCTGCCGGTGGTCGAGCCGGTCTTCGCGGAGTACGTGAAGTCGTTCAAGCTCGAGAGCCGGGTCCGCTTCATCGGCGGCGACTTCTTCAAGGACGCCCTGCCCTCCGCCGACGTGATCGTGATGGGGCACATCCTCCACGACTGGAACCTGGAGGAGAAGAAGATGCTGGTCGACAAGGTCTGCAAGGCGCTGCCCAAGGGCGGCGCGTTCATCGTCTACGACGCGATCATCGACGACCGGCGGAGCCGGAACGCGTTCGGCCTGCTGATGAGCCTGAACATGCTGATCGAGACGCCGGGCGGCTTCGACTATACGGGGGCCGACTGCAAGGGCTGGATGAAGGCCGCCGGCTTCCGCAAGACCAGCGTCGTTCCGCTGATGGGCCCCGACTCGATGGTGATCGGGATCAAGTAGGCCAGGTCATCGGACGGTCGACGCCGACGCCGTCCCTGGTCGTGTCGCCCTTCATCGTTCCCTGCGTCGCCTGGACGCAGATGTAGTAGAGGTCCCCGGTGGAGTTGTTGCGCCACGAGCGCGCGCCGTCGGGGGCGACGCGGACGACCGTTCCCTCGTGGACCTCGAGGATCTCTCCATCGACCTGGAACTGTCCGCGTCCGCCGACGAAGATATAGACCTCCTCATGCTCCTGATGGCGATGGAGGAAGGGAAGCCCCGCTCCGGGCGGCAGGCGTCCCAGCGACACTTCCATCGACGTCATCCCGAGCAGTTCCTTCAGGAAGAGCTTTCCGCGGAACGACCCCCCCTTGGGATGACCGTACACGTGCTGGGCCAGGTCGCGCCATGCGCCGGCGTCGACGGCTGAAAAGTTCTTTCCCGTCCGTGTTTCCATGGAATCCTCCTTCGGCCAAGGTAGATGTCCGGATCCGACGCGTCAAGACGCCGACGACGTCTCCCCCGCTAGCTTCCCGGACCGGGGATACCTCGCTACTAGTGAGAAGTCTGATTTGATTCCCCCCCCGTTTTCACGTTACACTCCACACCCCCCGTCGGCGGGTAGTGCGGCGAGGATAAGTAAGAAGGTAGGTCATGACCATTCGCATCGCCCTCAATCACAAGACGCGCTATCTCTACGAGTCGGACGTGTGGCTCTCGCCCCACGTCATCCGCCTCCATCCCGCGCCGCACTGTCGCACGCCGATCACGAGCTACTCGCTCAAGACGACGCCCAAGGAGCCCTTCGTCAATTGGCAGCAGGACCCGTACAGCAACCGCCTCGCGCGGCTCGTCTTCCCCGAGAAGACCCGCGAGCTGGCCGTCGAGGTGGACCTGGTCGCCGAGATGACGGTGATCAATCCCTTCGACTTCTTCGTGGAGAGCTACGCGGAGCTGTATCCCTTCGCCTACGACGCGGTGCTGACCCGGGAGCTGGCGCCCTATCTCGACGCGGTCCCGGCCGGCCCGAAACTGGCGGCGCTCGTCAAGAAGGTCCGCCCCGCGAAGCTCCGTTCCATCGACTTCCTGGTCGCGCTCAATCAGCGGCTCCAGCAGGACATCCGGTATCTGATCCGCATGGAGCCCGGGGTGCAGTCGCCGGAAGAAACGCTGACGAAGGGCAGCGGCTCCTGCCGCGACAGCGCGTGGCTGCTCGTCCAGCTTCTCCGCCAGTTCGGACTCGCCGCGCGGTTCGTGTCGGGCTACCTCATCCAGCTCGCACCCGACCAGAAGTCGCTCGACGGTCCGAGCGGCGCCGAGAGGGATTTCACCGACCTGCATGCCTGGGCCGAAGCGTATCTTCCCGGCGCGGGCTGGATCGGGATGGACCCCACCTCGGGCCTCCTCGCCGGCGAAGGCCATATCCCCCTCGCGTGCTCCGCGGACCCCGTGTCCGCGGCGGCCATCACCGGCTTCTACTCCACCGACGACGAATCGGTCACCACGTCGGACCTTCCGGCGTCGCGCAACGGCAACGGCAACGGCAACGGCCAGGTCGAGAGCAACTTCGAGGTTTCGATGACCGTGACGCGGGTCCGCGAGGATCCGCGCGTCACGAAGCCCTATACCGAACCCCAGTGGGCCTCCATCGGGTCCCTCGGCCACAAGGTCGACGCGGACCTCGTCCAGGGCGACGTCCGCCTCACGATGGGCGGCGAGCCCACGTTCGTGTCGATCGACGACGTCGACAGCCCCGAGTGGAACACGGCCGCCTTCGGTCCGATGAAGTACGCGCGCGCCGACATCCTGGTGCGCCGCCTGCGCGATCGCTTCGCGCCCGGCGGCTTCCTGCATCACGGCCAGGGCAAGTGGTATCCCGGGGAGTCCCTGCCGCGCTGGGCGCTCGGTCTCTTCTGGCGCCGCGACGGAATGCCGATCTGGAAGAATCCCGCCCTCGTCGCCGATGAGACGAAGCCCGGGGGTCACACGGAAGCCGACGCCCTCCGCTTCCTCCGACGCCTCGCGGAGCTCCTGGGCGTGACGGAGGAGCACGCGATCCCCGGCTACGAGGACGCGTGGTACTACCTGTGGAAGGAGCGGCGGCTGCCCGTCAACGTCGACCCGCACGACAGCAAGCTCCAGGATCCGGAGGAGCGCGCGCGCCTCGCGAAGGTCTTCGAGCAGGGTCTCGACAAGGCGGTCGGGTACGTGCTGCCGCTGAAGCGGGACCACTATTCGGACGGCAGCCGCGACTGGGTGAGCGGCGCGTGGTTCCACCGGTCCGAGCGGATGTATCTCGTGCCGGGCGACTCCCCGATGGGCTACCGCCTCGCGCTCGATTCGCTGCCCTGGGTGAAGCCGTCGGACCATCCGCAGATGATCGAGCCTGATCCGATGTCGCCGCGCGCGCCGCTGCCCGATCCGGTCGCGCTCGCGCGCCAGCGGCATCTGCGCGGCGCCGCCGCTCCGGTCCCCGGCCGGGGGGCGGAGCCCAGCCTCGAAACCGGACTGAAGGATCCCTCGGAGCGGCGTCCCGCCGCCGGGGAGTCCGCGTCCTGGATCATCCGCACCGCCCTCTGCGCCGAGACGCGCGGCGGAGTCCTCCGCCTCTTCGTCCCGCCCGCGCGGGATCTCGAGGACTATATCGACCTCGTCGGCGCGATCGAGGAGACGTCGGCAGAGCTCGGCATCCCGGTTCTCGTCGAAGGCTACTCGCCCCCCTATGATCCGCGCTTGCGGACCATCAAGGTCACGCCCGATCCGGGCGTCATCGAGGTGAACACGGATCCGGCGACGGGCTGGGACGAGCTGGTGGGAAACACCGAAGCGCTCTACGAGGAGGCCCGGCAGTCGCGGCTGGTCGCCGAGAAGTTCATGCTCGACGGCCGCCACACCGGCACCGGCGGCGGGAACCATATCGTGCTCGGCGGGGCGACGCCCTCCGACTCGCCGCTGCTCCGCCGCCCCGACCTCCTGAAGAGCCTGATCGGGTACTGGCACAACCATCCCGCGCTGTCCTATCTCTTCAGCGGACAGTTCATCGGCGCGACGAGCCAGGCGCCGCGCGTCGACGAGGCCCGCAACGACCAGGTCTATGAGCTCGACATCGCCTTCGGCCAGGTGCCGGAGAACGCGCAGACGCCGCCGTGGCTCGTCGACCGCATTTTCCGGAACCTGCTGATCGATGCGACCGGCAACACGCACCGCACCGAGTTCTGCATCGACAAGATGTACGCGCCGGAGTCCGCGACGGGCCGGCTCGGCCTCCTCGAGATGCGGGCCTTCGAGATGCCGCCGCACGCGCGGATGAGCCTGACGCAGCACCTGCTGCTGCGCGGCCTCGTCGCGAAATTCTGGAAGACGCCGTATCGCCGGCCCCTGGTCCGCTGGCGGACGGAGGTCCACGACCGCTTCCTGCTGCCGCACTTCGTGCGCGAGGATCTCCACGACGTCCTGACCGACCTCGACGAGGCCGGATACCGCTTCGACCCCGAGTGGTTCTCGCCTCACTTCGAGTTCCGCTTCCCGCGCTACGGCTCGATCGATCACCGCGGCGTGGAGCTGGAGCTGCGGCAGGCCATCGAGCCCTGGAACGTCATGGGCGAGGAGCCGGGCGCCGGCGGCACCGTCCGCTACGTCGATTCCTCGGTGGAGCGCCTCCAGGTGCTCGTCGACGGGATGGTGGATCCGCGCCACGTGGTGACGTGCAACGGCCGCCCGGTGCCGCTGCATCCGACGGGCACCAACGGCCAGTTCGTCTCGGGGATACGCTACCGCGCGTGGCAGCCGCCCAGTTGCCTCCACCCGACCATCGGCGTACACTGTCCCCTGGTGTTCGACATCGTGGATACCTGGACGGGACGGTCGATCGGGGGCTGCACCTACCATGTGGCCCACCCGGGCGGCCGCAGCTACGACCGCTTCCCCGTCAACGCCTTCGAGGCGGAGAGCCGCCGCGTCGCCCGCTTCTTCAAATCGGGCCACACGCCCGGCCCGATGACGGTCGGCGAGGAGCGCATCAGCCGCGAGTTCCCCTTCACGCTCGATCTGCGGAGGCCGGAGGGCGGTCCCGGCTCATGACCGACCCCGCCGCGGAACCGTCCCAGAACGCGCTGCCGCCGGCGGTCGGGGACTCGGGATTCGCGCGGGGGTATGCCGGCCGGCCCGACGCCGTCGACGAGATGATCGACGCGGACGGCTCGCTGCGTCCGCACTGGCGGACCTTCATCAGCCTGCTCGACGAGCTGGGACCCGACGAGCTGCTTTGCCGTTGGGACCAGGCGCGCAGCTTGATCCACGAAAACGGGATCACCCACAACGTCTACGGGGATCCGCACGGGCTGGACCGTCCGTGGAGCCTGGACTTCATCCCGCTGCTCCTCGCGGCGGAGGAATGGGACCGCGTGTCCGCCGGCCTCTCCCAGCGGGCGCGCCTCTTCGACCGCCTCCTGGCCGACCTGTATGGTCCGGCCGACGTGATCTCGTCCGGCCTGCTCCCGCCCGAGCTGGTCTACGCGAACCCGGGATTCCTCCGGCCCTGCCACGGGATGAAACCGCCGTCCGGCCGCTGGCTGCACCTCTATGCCGCGGACCTCGTGCGCACCCGCGGCGGCGGCTTCGAGGTCCTGAGCGACCGCACCCAGGCGCCGTCGGGCGCGGGCTATACGCTTGAAAACCGCATCGTCCTTTCCCGCGTCCTGCCGTCGGTGTTCCGCCGCTGCAACGTGCGGCGGCTCGCCCCGTTCTTCTCGACACTCCGCAATTCCCTCGCGGAGCTGGCGCCGTCCCACCGCCCAAACCCGCGCGTCGTGCTCCTCACGCCCGGACCCTATAATGAGACCTACTTCGAGCACGTCTACCTGTCGCGCTACCTGGGCTACACGCTGGTCCAGGGGAACGACCTGACCGTGCGCGACGCCCGGGTCTTCCTGAAGACGCTCAGCGGGCTGCATCCCGTCGACGTGATCCTGCGCCGCGTCGACGACGACTTCTGCGATCCTCTGGAGCTCTACCCGAACTCGTTCCTCGGCGTGCCGGGCCTGATCCAGGCCGCGCGGGAGGGGAACGTCGCGATCGCGAACGCGCTCGGCAGCGGCGTGCTCCAGGGCCCGGGGTTCCTCCCGTTCCTTCCCTCGCTGTGTCGCCGTCTCCTCGGCGAGGAGCTGAAGCTTCCGTCGGTGCAGACCTGGTGGTGCGGCGACCCGTCCTCGCGCGCGTTCGTGCTCGACCAGCTTCCGAATCTGGTCCTCAAGCCGGCCCTGCCGACGACGGGGACGGACCCGGTGTTCGGGCGCGATCTTTCGAGCGGCGAGCTCGAGGAACTCGCGGCCCGGGTTCGCGCGAAGCCGCACGAATACGTCGCGCAGGAGCAATCCATGGCCTGCACCGCCCCGGCGCTCGGCGACGAGGGCATCTCGCCGCGCCGCTTCGCGGTCCGCGCGCACCTGGCGATCCAGGGAGACGGATATGCGGTGATGCCCGGCGGGCTCACGCGCATTCCGTGGTCGTCCGAATCGCTGATCGTCTCCATGCAGAAGGGCGGCGGCAGCAAGGATACCTGGATCCTCGCCGACCAGCCGGTGCAGGAGGCGACGCTGCTGGCGTCGTCGCTCCAGCCCGTCGCGCTCAGCCGCGGCGGCGGCGACCTGCCCAGCCGGATCGCCGATGACCTCTTCTGGCTCGGCCGCTACGTGCAGCGCGCGGAGTCGACGGTGCGCATCGCGCGCAGCGCGCTCGGCCGCCTGATCGACGTCTCCGGCATCGAGGCGCGCGTCGCCGTCCGCGCCCTCACGCGAGCCCTGGGCGGCGTCAACGGCGGCGAATCCCCGGACCGGGACCTGATCCAGGCCTTCCTGGGCCCGCCGGAATCCTTCGGCCTGCGTTCGACGGCGGCCTCGATCCACCGCCTCGCCCGGCTGCTGCGGGACCGGATCTCGGTCGACGCCTGGCGCATTCTGCAGGGCATCGAGCGCGAGGTGGTGCGCTTCGAGGTCGATCCGGGCGATCCGTGCAGCGGCGTGCTGGACCTCCTCGACGGCCTCGTCGCGAGTTTCTCCGCGTTCGCCGGCATGTCCATCGATTCGATGACCCGCGGCCAGGGCTGGAGATTCCTGGACCTCGGCCACCGGCTCGAGCGCGCGATCTGCGTCGTGCGCCTGCTCCGCGACACGCTGGTCGACACGGCCGAGGAGGAGGGTCCGCTGCTGGAGGCGGTGCTGGAGATCTGCGACAGCTCGATCACGTACCGCCGCCGCTATCTGACCCGTCTGGAGGCGCACGCGCTGGCCGACCTGCTGCTGGCCGACGAGACCAATCCCCGGGCGGTCGCGTACCAGGCGGTGGAGATCCATCGGCATCTCGACGCCCTTCCGCACGAGTCGAACCATCCGCAGCAGCACGCCGACCGCCAGCGGGCGCTGCGGCTGCGGAGCGCGGTCCAGTTGGCGAACCTGACGACCGCCTGCGAGGCGAGCGGCGGGAAACGCCCCGGCCTCGAGGCGCTGCTCCGCGAGATCCTGTGCGAGCTTGCCGGGGTTTCGGACGCGATCGCGAGTCTGTACTTCACGCACGCCGTCGTCCACCGCGGCCTGCGGACGCGGATGCAGGAGCCGGGTGCGTGAGATACGAGATCGTCCACGTCACGGAATACGCCTACGGCGAGCCGGTGCCGCTCTGCCACAACGTGGCGCGGCTGCAGCCCCGCGACACGGAGCGGCAGACCTGCCTGCGGCACGAGCTGACGATCACGCCGTCGCCGGCGCTGCTGCGAAAGCAGTCGGACTTCTTCGGAAACCCTGTCGCCGCGTTCAGCGTGCAGAACCCGCACCTGGTGCTGTCGGTCACCGCCCGCAGCGAAGTGGAAGTGACCCCGGCCTCGGCGCCCTCCGGGCTGTTCCCCATGAGCTGGGAGGAAGCGGTCGGGGTGCTTTCGTCCGGGCGCGACCCGGATGCGCGCATCGCGCGGCAGTACGTCTTCGAATCGCCCCAGATCCGGCACGATCCCGCGCTTGCCGATTACGCGCGCGCCTCGTTCCAGCCGGGTCGGCCGCTCACCGAGGCGCTGCTGGACCTGACGAAGCGCATCCACGAGGAGTTCCAGTTCACGAAGGGCTGCACGTCCGTCGGCACGCCGGTGATGGAGGTGTTCCGCACGCGGCAGGGCGTCTGCCAGGACTTCGCCCATCTCCAGATCGGCTGCCTGCGCTCGATCGGCCTGGCCGCGCGCTACGTCAGCGGGTATATCGTCACCGAGCCGCCGCCCGGCCAGGCGCGGCAGCCCGGCGCCGACGCGTCGCACGCCTGGGTCTCGGCCTATGTGCCCGGCTCGGGATGGCTCGACCTTGACCCCACTCAGGGCCGGATGGCCGACACGGACCATATCACGGTCGCCTGGGCGCGGGACTACGACGACGTCGCACCGCTCAAGGGCATCCTGCTGGGCGGCCAGCAGCAATCGCTGCGCGTCGCCGTCGACGTGGTCCCGCTCTCCGACGGGGACGTTTCAGCAACTTAGCGAATCCGCGGCATTTTCCGTCAAAGCGCACCGCGGCCTTGCCGATAAACAGGTGTCATGCACATCACTCCCCACGAACGCGCGGAAAAAAAGACGGGTGAAATCAGCAGCCGCGTGCTGTCCGCGAACTTCCGCGTGACCCCGGCCATGAGGCAGAAGGTGGACGACCTCGCGGTCTGGCTGGCGGCGGGCGACCGGCGCAAGATCGCCGGCGCGAAGCGGGCGGTGATCGACCTGCTCTGCACCGCGGCCCGGCACCCGGGCGCGGACCGCCTGGTCCCGATGAAGTAGGTCCGCCCTATCGCAGCGGAAGCTGGAAAACGAAGTCGAATTCCATGCTCTCGAGGCGCACGTCGGGCTTCACCGTGATCTGCGCGAGCCGGACCACGTTGCCGTCCGCGTCCTTCGCCTCGACGGGCTCGACCTTGACCGCGGCATCCGGGGTCTGGCCGGCGAGCGGTCCGAGGAACGCCGTCAGCTGCTTCTTCAGGAAGTCCAGGCCCTCCGCACCCGCGGGAAGCTCGTCCATGAGGAACGCGCAAAGCTGGGCGAGGCGGCCCGCCAGCATCTGATACCCGAGCGTCCCCTTCACGAAGAGCTTGCCGGGCGTCGGGCGCCAGGTGTTCACGAGAATGGGGATCATCAGGATGTCGCTGGACATCTTCCCCGAGATCGGGATGAACGCCCCGCGTGAGAGCTCCTGCGAGAGGGTATCGGCGATCTCGACCTCCGTGGGCATCGGAACGGACTGGTTGGCCGTCTTGAAGAACGGCCGCGTCGGCATCCCCGCGAAGCCGCCCGACCTGGGGCCCGAGGCATCGAGGGCGTGTCCGTGCTGGACGATGCTCCGCGCGGTCGCGGCCGCCGCGATCCATACGCCCCGCCCCCAGAGGAAGCTCTCGGGCTTGGCGGGATCGAGCGCCTCGGCATGACCGCCCTTGTCCGCCGTATAGGGCGGACGCTGCACCCAGCGGTTCACCGTCATCGCCGTCCAGCGGGCCCCATCCGATTTCTGGAACGCCACCCAGGCGCCGTGCGCCCCGTCGTGCAGCCGCAGCGGGATGTCCTGCAGCTTCGGCAGCAGCTTAAGCTCCTTGAGGCCGAAGAAGCCGGGCGACGCGGCCGCGAGCATCGGCGCCTGTGCGACCTTGCAGAGGTCGGCGACCTGCGAGAGCGTCGAGAGATCGGCGCCCTGGTGCGAGAAGTCGTAGTCGAGGATGACGAGGCCGAGCGGCGGATTCCGCAGCTCCTTCATCTCAGGATCGAAGACGGCCTCCTTGAACCTCGCGACCAGGTCCTTTTGCGTCGCGGAGACGACGTCGACCTGGATGCCCGGCCCCACGTGGCCCATCAGGAATTTCAGGCCGCGGAACGCCGACTCGACGCGCTGGAACGCGGGATGGTGCAGCGCCGCGTCGGGCGACGCGCCGAGCGCCGCCGGCTCGAAGGCCTTCTCGGTGGAGAACTCCATCTTCGCGCCGTTGACGTCGGCCGCGGGCTTCAGGGCCGCGAGGATCGCATCGCCGTCGGCCGACGGGACGCGGACGGGGTCCTTCGAGGCGAGTCCGAGATCGGCGACGACGACGAATCTCCATCCCATCGGATTCATGCGCGGTCTCCTGTCGTCAATGAAGCGAGATCGGGACGTCGAAGGCGAGATCGGGCAGGCCCCGCAGCACGCCGCCCTGGGGCTTGACGCGGACGCTGACCGCGGGGCGGCCGTCGGAGACCGGGGCGGCGGACGCCGTATAGACGGATCCGGACTCGGTCATGCCCATCAGCTGCAGCGCGGCCGCGATCGTGCGGGCGATGTCGCCGATGCCGTGGGTCATGTCGAGGTGGGCGAGCAGCGAATCCATCGCGGCGGCGATGTGCGAGGCGAAGAACGCGTAGCGCAGCGTCGTCGTCGGCTCGTCCTTGGCCGCCCGGTAGACGGTCGCGGTGCCCGCGGCGAAGGGCCGGTCGTTCCCGCGGCGGCAGGCGATGGGCAGGAGGCCGGCCTCGCCCAGGGCATTCGCGGCGGCCTCGGTCAGATCGCTTTCGAGCGGGGTCGTCTCCCCATCCCCCGGGCGCAGCGGCAGCGCCTCCAGCGCGGCGGCCGCGTCGCGCCCCGCGAAGTCCGAGCCCCAGCCGGTCTTGGCGAAGCTCGACGCGACGAAGCCGCCGAGCAGCCAGCCGGCGCGCCCCCAGGGGAGCGGCGGCTCCGCGACGGCGAGCTCCTCGAAGGCGAGGTCCCGGGTGGACTCGCCCCCGGCGCCATACGGATTCCGGTAGAGGAAACGGTTGGCCGCCAGCGAGAGCCAGCGCGATGCCGGCGCCGAGCGGAGTCGGAGCCATTCGCCCTGCGACGCGTCGCCCATCCCGGCGGCGAGCTCGCGCAGCGCCACCTCCAGGCCGGCCGACCCGATCAGCGGGAGCGAGCGGGCGGCGGCGTCCTCGGCGAGCTTCAGCAGCTCCGCCTCGGAGCCGTCGAACGTGAAGTCGAGCAGCAGGCAGGACGTCTTGCCCTGGCTGCGGAGATCGTCGGCGAGCGGAAAGGCCGCGTCCCGGACCGCCTTGAGGAGGTTCTTGCGGGAGGCGGCGACGACGTGCAGGCGGCAGCCCGCGCGGAAGTCGACGGAGCGGACGAGGAGACGCAGCCCGCGCCAGGCGGACTCGAGCTCCTGGAATCGCGGATCATGCAGCACCGCGCGGAGCATCGGGGCGACCGCCGTCTCCGCCTGCGCGGCCACCGCTCTCAACGCCGCGGGGACGGGCTTCGCGGCCCCGCCGCCGCCGAGGACGGCGTCGATCAGCCTCGCCGTCGTCTTCTCCACCTGCTCGGGCGAGGGTTCGTCGGACGGCGCGCTCGCGTCCGCGTCCACGAGGTCGAAGATGCTGCCGGTCGGGACGGGGCCCGCGGGCTTCGGGGCCGTCGGCGTCGCGGTCGGAGCCTTGGCGGTTGTCGAGAGCGCGGTCTCCAGGGCCTTCGCCAGCTGGGGATAGGCGCCGAGCTTTCCGAGCGATTGTTTGACGGAGTCGAGCGATCCGCCGCCCGCGGCCAGGTCGAGGACCTGCTTCTTGAAGTCGATCAGGTTCGCGAGGGCGGGGACGCGAGTGGCGAGACGGTCGGGGCGGAAGTCCTTGAACTCCTGGAAGGTGAGGACGGCCCGGGCCCCGCCGACGGGGACGTCGATGGACGGGCCGAGGGACCGCAGCAGCTCGTCGAGCGAGTCCTTGTCGACGGCGCGAGGTCGCGGGGCTCCGTCGGACCCGGGGAGCAGGTCGGAGATCACGATCAGGTTGAAAGAGGGATCGTTCTGTTCCATAAGCGGCATCTCTCCGACGCGGGACGGACCCCACTCCACCCTCAGGAGGAGGCGAAGTCAAGCAAAACGAAGGCGGGGCGCTTCCAAACCGCTATCTCCGAGGAGGATCGATTGACACCGGAAGGGCGGCAGAGGTAAGATTGCTGCCCGGCCGAACATGAATCAGGGAAAACCCCCCGGAGATTCTATCGACATCCCCCTGCTGGGCTCCTCGGCGGGAGGAAATCTTCGATTTGAATTGGCTCTCGCGGCGAAGGACGATTCCCTCGAGAGCCGGGACGACCCATTTGTTCCGCTGAACGACTCCAACCGCTTCACCCGCGTGCTCCTGGGCCGCGTGGCCTCCGGGGACGACCACACGCTGCATCCCGTCGCGGTGAAGATCCAGCGCAGCGTCTACCGCACCGCCGCCTCCGGCGCGGCGAAGGAGACGCTGAACAATCCGCTGGTCGAGGACATGTGGCGGCGGGAGCGGGAAAACCTGATCCACTGCGCGGGCAACGAGGTCGTGCCGCTGGTCGATCTGGGCGAGCAGCTGTTCCGGAACCCTCCGGTGACGTTCTGCAAGAAGATCCGCGCGTACTTCCATCCGCTCTGCCCCCGCTGCCGCGGGCCGCTGCGCGACTGCCGCGACGACGCGCTCCTGCTGGACCTCAACCTGCCGGAGTATTCCCGCTCCCTGGTGCGGTACCTGTATTGCGCCGCCTGCGCGGCGAAGCCCGGCCGCAAGACGTTCTACACCACCGCGAGCCCCGCGGAGGACAAGCAGAAGGGGGACGTGGAGATCCGCCGCCGCGGCGAGCTCTACCGCGACTTCGGCGCGATCGTGAACGGGCTGTCCGCCGAAGAGCAGGCCCGGCTGTCCATCGCCTTCCCCTGCGCGGCGTGCCTGCACCGCGTGGAGTGCTATCCCGCGGAAGGCGCGAGCGGCAAGCCGATCCCCGCGGAGTCCCGGCTCGTGCCCGTGTCGTACTATGACTTCCATCTCCTTCCGCTGGAAGTGATGGAGCTCCATTATGACGAGATGAGCGACCTCCTCGGGGGCGCCTCCTGGCAGGTCCTGCGCGACCGGATCCGGAAGACGGCCGCCCCCGGCCGCGACCTCGTGCTGTCGGCGGTCGACGAGGTCTTCACCTCCCCGGTGCAGTGGATCTATCGCGGCGACACGACGGGCCGCTTCGCGCTGGAGGTGCTCCACCTCAAGCTCAGCCTCTTCAGCCAGCTCAGCCGCGGCCTCCGCGCCTATCATGCGCGCTGCCGCGAGCCGCACCTCGACGTCAGCCCGAGCCAGGTGATGGTCGACATCGTCCCGGGCAGCACGAATCTTCCCGCCCGCTGGAATTTCCGCGTGCGGCTGATCGGCGTGGCGGGACCGCACCGCTTCGCGACCGAGGGAGCCCCCGAGGGGGCGCTGCCCCCGCTGCTCGTGCCGGCGCCCGACGCGGACAAGATCTTCATCTCCCCCTTCATCCGGAAGGCCGAGTTCGGCCGGGAGGAGCAGCTCCGCGTCACGATCCGGTCGATCCGCTCCGAAGGCGGCCACCTCAGGCTCGAGGGCAGCGCGTCCTCGGAACGGTCGCGGCTGGAAAACGTCCAGCCCGGCGACGTGATCCGGATGGCCTCCGCCTCCGCGGGCGGCCCGCTGGAGGGGGTCACGATCTGGGGCACCATCGCGGGCCCGGAGGAGCGCGGCATCCGCTTCACCGCGACGCTGGACGCCGCTTCGGGGCTCGATCCGTCGAAGAAGCCCGGGGATTTCGACGCGGGCGTCGCCTTCTTCCCGAGGTTCCAGGTCCCCTGCGACCTGTTCGGGCTGGGGATGCTCTTCTTCCGGACGCTGGTGGTCAACGACGGGACCGATCTGCTGGCGGTGGACGACGCCGTCCACCGCGTGCTCAAGAAGCTCACGCTCTGGCTCGAGGGGAAGAAGTCCCCCGCGGCCGCGCGCGTGGCCGGCGAGCTCATGCCGATCGTGGAACGCGAGAAAGAGGTGTTCGCCTCACCCTCGGTCCTGTACCTGCAGGAGGACCGGGAGGAGCGGGTGCGCGCGCTGCCGGCGAAGCTCTGGTCGGACATCCTCCTCTTCGGCTTCAAGCTCGTCACCTCGGTGCCGGGCTTCAGCTTCGCCACGGGCCATGCCGACTTCCGCGCCGAGAAGCCGGAGTCGCTCCTGGACCAGGTGATGACCGAGCTGGCGACGCTGGAGGACCGCGTCCGCATCGAGCTGTTCTCGAAAACCGAGCGGGACCGCGAGATCTTCGAGATCTGCAGCGAGCTTCTGGACCAGCTGCCGGGGCCGGGACGGGTCTGACGCATGACCTCCTATAAATTCGTCGTGAGCCTGACGACCTCGAAGGAACTGGCGCCGTCGGAGCACGTCCTGAGCAAGGACAAGATCATGATCGGCCGCTCGGCCGAGAACGACATTCCCCTTCCCGACAACGAGAAGCGGGTTTCGAGCAAGCACGCCCGCGTGGAGCGCGAGGGGACGAGCCTCCAGATCACCGACCTGGGCAGCACCAACGGGACCTTTGTCAACGGCCGGAAGATCGACGCCAATTCCGCGGTGGAGCTGAAGGACGGGGACAAGCTGTCGATCGGCCTGTACTCCCTCCTCGTGACGGCCGAGGAGGAGGATTCGGGCGACCGGACGATGGTCCTGGTCGATCCGTCGCGCCAGCTCGCGCAGCTGGTGGACGAACTGCCGGTCATCTACGCCCGGCATTCGGCCGCCCCGGAGGAGCAGCGACGCAGGATGCTCCGCGGGATGATCCAGTCGATGGTCAACTCCGTGGGTCCGGACAACGCCCGTTCCATCCTGATGCAGCTCCGCTCGCGGTTCCGTCCGGCGGACGGCGGCGTCGTGCCGGAGCGGACGACGGCGATCCGCCGCAAGGAGGCGGAGGTCAAGGCGCAGGAATCGTTCTCCTCGGCGGGGATGCGGGTGATGGGCGACCTCTCGGCGCAGTTCGTGGGCGAGGGGAAGCTCGAGACGACGGAACAGGCGGATCTCTTCGGGAAGCTGCTCGCCAACGTGCTGGAGCTCACGTTCGACTGGATCTCGAAGAGTCTGCGGGGCCGCAAGGAGTTCGAGGAGCAGTTCAGCGCGGACCTCTCGATGATCTTCTCGAAAGAAAAGAACCCGCTCAAGGGGGGCGGCGGCCCCGGGGACATGGGGCGGTATCTCCTGGACTGGCGGGTGGCCCGGGACCCGAAGGGCATCCGGGACGCGCTGGACAACGCGTTCAAGGACCTGACCATGCACCAGCTGGGGCTGCTGGCCGGCGTCCAGGAGTCCCTCTCGGCGGTGCTGAAGCGTCTGGACCCGAAGGTCGTCGAGCAGGAAGGCAAGGAGATGGGCAAGGGCGGCTTCCTGGCGAGCTCGGAGAAGAAGGCCTGGAAGCGCTACTCGGAGGTCTTCCACGAGATCTTCGCCGAGAACAGCAAGCTGTTCAACGAGCTGATCTATCCGAACGTCCGGAAGGGGTATCTCGCGCTGCACGACAACGACGCCAAGGCGGGCGCGGAGAAGAAGGGGGACTCGACGAAAAAGGGGCCTGCCGCCCCGCCGTCCATCACGCAGAGAAATCCGGCTCAATAAAGGGAGGAAAAGAGATGAGAAAGACCGCCATGCTGGGAGCGGCGCTGACGTTGCTCAGCGCCTGCGGGGGAGGACCGACCTGGATGTACCTCCGCGGCGTCAAGCCCATGAACGAGAACGAGCGGAAGGAATCGAATGCCGTCGACGTCCGCATCTACCAGTTGAAGGACGACTCGCGCTTCAACCAGGCGACCGTCGACAAGCTGTGGACGGACGAGAAGGGCGCGCTGGCCGACGACCTGATCGCGATGAAGACGATCACGATCCAGCCCGGCGTCGCCGACGACAAGGCGACCGAGATCAACCTGGGCGACCTGCCCGACAGCGTGCGCTTCATCGGCGTGCTCGGCCTCTTTCCGAAGGAGGACGACAAGGGGCCCCGGAAGCTGGCGATCGCGAAGGCGAATTCGGGCGGCATCCTCCGGCTGACGGGCTACCACATCCTGGCGGAAAAATAGTCCCGGACTCTATCAGGAGCCTTCCGTGGAATACGCGCAGAAAGTCCTGTGGAGCGAGGGGATGTTCCTCACCCCGCACCACTTCCAGCAGGCCGACCGATACATGGAGAGTCTGATCTCCCGGCGGCTCTCGGCGCTCCGGCCCCTCGGGTGGGGGGTCTGCCGGATCCAGATCAACACCGACGCGCTGGCCAACGGCGAGATGGTGCTGTCGAAATGCTCGGCGATCCTGCCCGACGGGATGGCGGTGGACACGCCGGATCTGGACCCGCTTCCGCCGGCGCGGCCCATCGAGGCGGCGTTCGACGCGAAGCGCAATTCCCTCGGGGTCTACCTGGCCTCCCCCCTGGCCCGGGCCGGCGGGGTGGCGTTCAGCGCGGAGGGCGCGGCCGACGGCCGGCCCACGCGGTACCACCGGCGCTCGCTGACGGCGTCGGACGAGAACAGCGGCGGCAGCGAGCGGGAGATCATCCTCGCGTCGAAGACGCTGCGGATCCTGTTCGACGGCGAGCCGCCCGACGATTACGCCACCCTGAAGATTGCGGAGCTGTCGCGGAGCGCGTCCGGAAAGTTCGCGCTGAACGAGTCGTACGTCCCGCCCTGCCTGCTGCTCTCCTCGTCGCCGCAGCTGGTGGCATACGTGCGGCGAATCCTCGAGATGATCTCGGCGAAGAGCAGCGATCTCTCGTCGACGCGGCGCCAGCGCTCGGCGGGCCTGGTGGAGTTCACGATGTCGGAAGCCGCGAACTTCTGGTTCCTGCACACGGTCAACGCGACGATCCCGGTGCTGATGCACCTGCACAACCAGGGGGACGTGCATCCGGAGGAGGTCTTCCTGGTCCTCGCCCGCCTCGCAGGCGAGCTGTTCACGTTCTCGGGCGAGGGGCATCCGAAGGACCTTCCCGCCTACAGTCACGACGCGGTCGGCGCGTCGTTCTCGGCGATGGAAAAGAAGATCTCCGACCTCATGGGGACGATCATCCCGACCAAGTGCGCGCCGATCCCGCTGGAGAAGCTGCGCGACTCGCTCTTCAAGGGCCAGCTGCGGGACGACCGTCTGCTCGACGGGCAGTTCTACCTGGCGGTGAGCGCCGAAGTGCCCGAGGAGAAGATCATCAAGGAAGTGCCGCTCAAGGCGAAGGTGAGCTCCAGCGACCGCGTGGACCAGCTGATCGCGGCCGCGCTCAAAGGGCTCCTCCTCCGCCATCTGCCGACGCCGCCGTCCGAGATTCCGGTCCAGCCCGGCCGGCAGTATTTCCAGGTGGACAAGTCCGGCGAGCACTGGGAGGCGGTGAAGAAGTCCCGCTCGATCTCGTTCTACATCCCGCCCGAGTTCAAGAACCTGAAACTCGAACTGATGGGAGTGAAGGAATAACGCATGGCTGAATCAACGCCGACGGCCGCACCGCCGGCCCTGGCCGATCTCTGCGGCGACCTGCTGGCCTTCCAGCTCCAGCTGAAACGCTCGAGCGACCCGGGCGACGCCGAGGTCCTCCGCCAGAAGATCGACGAGCAGTTCCGCGCGCTGGAGACCAGGGCGCGGCAGGCCGACGTCCCGCAGGAGGACGTGCAGCAGGCCAAGTACGCGATCGCCGCATTCATCGACGAGATGATCCTGACGTCGTCGTGGGGGCTCAAGGATTCGTGGGCGGACAAGCCGCTCCAACTGGCCTACTTCAACGACTTCGCCGCGGGCGAGGAGTTCTACAACAAGATCGACGCCCTCCGGGGCGCCAAGCGCAACAACGTGCTCGAGGTGTACTACCTCTGCCTGGCCCTGGGATTCCGGGGGAAATACGTGGACCTTCAGGGGATGGAGAAGAAGAAGGTCCTCATGGACACCATGCTGCGCGAGATCCGGGGGGCGGTGCCGGCCGTGCCGGCGGCCACGGGATTGTCGTCGTCCTGGCAGCCGCCGGACGCCCTGCCCGGCATCGTGAAGAATTTCCCGGCCTGGTTCGTGGCGGCGGCCTGCGGCCTGTTCATCATCCTGTTGTTCATCCTGCTGTCCACGCTGCTCGGGTCGTCGGCGGAAAACCTGGTCAAGTCCCTGAACTGAGGAAAAGGCGGAGAGCATGAAGATCCTGGCGGCGATCGCAAAGGGAGGAACCACCCTTCTCCTCCTGCTCATCATCATCCTGCTCCTGATCTGGTTCGGGGGCGAGCAGTTCCATCTCGACAAGAAGATCCGCGTCATCGCGATCAGCGCGGTCCTGGCCATCGCGATCATCCTGGTCGTGATCCAGAAGTTGATGGCGGTCCGCAGCGCGCTGCTCATCGAGCAGAAGCTGAAGGCGCAGGCGCAGGAGCAGGTCGCCAGCGCCCGGCCCGACCAGCGCGCCGACGTCCAGGCCGTTCAGACCCAGCTCGACGAAGCCATCCAGGCCCTGAAGACGTCCCGCCTGGGCAAGGGCGCGCTCTACAAGCTGCCCTGGTACATGATCATCGGGCCGCCCGGCTCGGGCAAATCCACCGCGCTGCAGGAGTCCGGCCTGAACTTCCCCTATACCAGCCAGGGCAAGAAGGGGCTGCGCGGCGTCGGCGGCACCCGAAACTGCGACTGGTGGTTCACCGACGAGGGCATCCTGCTCGACACCGCCGGCCGCTACACCACCGAGATCGACGACCGCGACGAATGGATCGGGTTCCTCAACCTGCTCAAGCAGGCGCGCAAGCACAAGCCGATCAACGGCGCCATGGTCGCTGTCAGCGTCTCCGACCTCCTCGGCTCGACCGAGGAGCAGCTCGAAGCGCACGCGAAGAACATCCGCGGCCGCGTCGACGAGCTGACGTCGACGCTCGAGATCGTGTTCCCGGTATACCTCCTGTTCACCAAGTGCGACCTGCTCCAGGGCTTCGTGGAGTTCTTCGAGGACTTCTCGAAGAACGACCGCGCCCAGGTCTGGGGCTGCACCCTGCCCTACGCGCCTTCCGCCGGGAAGCCGTACCGGGAGATCTTCGAGGAGGAGACCGGAAAGCTGTTCAAGAACCTCTCGTCCCAGCGACTTTCGTCGCTGGCGACGGAGCGGCCGCCCCTGAAGAAGCAGAACATCTTCCTCTTTCCGCTGCAGTTCCAGGCGGGCATCAAGAAGATGGCGGACTTCGTCGAGGCTCTGTTCAAACCCAATCCCTTCCAGGAGACCTCGTACTTCCGCGGCTTCTATTTCACCAGCGGCACCCAGGAAGGGACGCCCATCGACCAGGTGATCAAGTCCATGAGCGCCGCCTTCGGCCTCAAAGAGGACGCCGCCCCCGCCCCGGCCGCGGTCGACAAGAAGAGCTACTTCATCAACCATCTGTTCACGAAGATCATCTTCCCGGACCAGACGCTGGCGCGGACGTCGGCGAAGGTGCTGAAGCGGCAGAAGATCGTGCATTTCGGCACCCTCGCCCTTTCGGCGGTGGGGACGGTCCTGGTCACGATCATCCTGATCACCGCCTTCTTCGGGAACCGGAGCCTCATCAACTCCACCGAGGCGGCCGTGGCCAAGATGAAGGAAAGCGAGAAGCTGCCGCCCGCTGCAAGCCTGGAGGCGCTGGACGGCCTGCGCCACGAGATCGAGGCGCTGGACGACTTCGACCGCAACGGCGCCCCGATCGCCCGGCGCTGGGGACTCTATCGCGGCAACGTCATCAATCCCCATGTCCGGAGCTATTACTTCGCCTCCCTCAAACGGATCTTCCTCGTGCCCTGCGGGGACCGGATCCGGAAGGAGCTGGACGAGATCTTCCGGAAGGAGGCGCGGACGCCGGAGGACAACGAGCGGCTGGACGACCTGCAGCGCGTCTACCAGATGCTCGCCGGAGAGCTGCCCGCCGAGAAGGAGCGCGATCTGCTCGAGAACATCCTGTCCAAGGAAGGCCGCTGGCTGAGCGGCGTGGGCGGCCAGCCGTCGCCGCTCGCGGACCGACAGCTCAAGCTCTTCCTCACCCAGCTCGACCGCAAGGACGAGTGGCGGATCCCCGTGGACAAGATGATCATCAACCGGATCAACACCGAGCTGCGCCAGGGCCTCTGGGTGCTGCAGAGCTTCCGGGAGATCATCGACGCCGGCAAGAGCTCCTTCCCCAAGGTCACGGGCGAGCGCTTCGTCAGCGGCCGGGGCAAGGACCTGCTCAAGTTCAACTACTCGTTCCCCGGGCTCTTCACCCAGGAGGGCTGGAACGACTATATGAAGTCGGCCCTCAAATCCAAGGCGGAGTCCCTCGCGCGGCGCTACAAGGAGCTACAGATCGAAAAGGACCCCGTCAAGCTGGAAGCCGAGCTCCGCGAGCTCTACGTCCGGAAGTACGGGTCGGAGTGGGACGAGTTCCTGAAGGGGATCGAGGTGCTCCCCTTCCAGAACATGGAGGATTGCGACACCAAGACGAAGACCCTGACGGACGACCAGTCCCCCTTCATCGCGCTGTTCAAGGGCGTCTGGGAGGCCCAGAACCTCCGGGTGTCCGACACGGACGTGCCCGTCATCGTCGATCTGAAGCCGCTGACCGAGGCGCGGACGGCGTTGATCGACCTGCAGGTGCTCGTGGGCGACTTCATCGCGACGACGCAGCCGGGCAATCGCGTGGCCGGCTCGATGAAGGAGGGCAAGCTGCAGCCATTCCTGGACGGCTTCAAGAAGGCGAACCGGGGGCTGACGACGGCGGTGAACACCGCCCCGGCGCTCAACCGGCCCCGGATGCAGGAGATTCTGTACCAGGTCATCGACAAGACCCGGGCCTCCCTCGCTCTCGAGGCTCAGAAGGAGGCCGACGAGATGTGGGCGAACACCGTCGCGAAGCTCTATAAGGAATCCATCGTCGGCCGCTACCCCTTCGATGAGACCTCCGCGTCGGCGGTGTCGATCGCGGCGATCACGCTCCTTTTCAATCCGCAGACCGGCGTGTTCTGGAACAAAGTCAACGATCTGCGGATCCTCAACGGCCTCAACCTGGAGAGCAAGCCGCTGGTGGCCTTCTCCCGCGACTTCAATTCGTCGGTGAAGAAGGCGGAGTCCTTCCGCCAGGGCCTGTTCCGGAAAGACGGGGACCGCATCAACGTGCCGTTCAAGGTCACGCTCAAGCAGCGCGAAGGCGTCACCCACCTCAAGTTCACGGTCGGCAAGAAGGAGTTCAACCACAACGACCGGCCCGACAACCGCGGCGATCTGGTCTGGGAGGGCGAAGCGGGAGCCAGCCTGCAGATCCGGGTGGCCGGGGTGGACCGCTGGCACCCGAAGGAGTTCAAGGACGACTGGGGCCTGCTGCGCCTCATCGCGTCGGGGAGTCCCCAGCCGTCGGGCGACAAGAGCTTCGCCTGCTCGTGGGATTTCAAGATCACGCGGCTCGGGACGGATCAGGTCTTCGTCGGAGACGTGCTCCTCGAGGGCGACGACCGCGTGAACCCGTTCCAGAAGGATTTCTTCTCAAAGTTCAGCGTCCCCGACAAGGTGGGTCCCTGATGCGACTCTCCGCCGGATGTTTCGGGAAGCTGCCGATCCACGGCGACTTCATCCGCCACAACGTCGGTCCCGAGGTGGACCGTCTGGACGAGTGGCTCCAGGCCGGGATCGTCTCCTCCCGCACGGCCATGGGGACGGCCTGGGACGGGTCGTTCGACGCCACCCCGCCGCAGCGCTTCCTCTACCAGGTTGCCGGGGGGCGCGTGGTGGCGGGGGTGGTCGCAGCGTCGATCGACAAGCCGGGCCGGCGCTACCCGTTCCTGATCTTCACGATCCTGGATCCGAAATCACTGGGGGGCGAGGTCACGTCGCTCCCCGCCCAGCTGAGCTCGTTCTTCCACCGGGCGGAGCAGGAGGCCCTGACGGGGTGGCAGGGGCAGGAGTTGAAGAGCTATCTCACGAGGATCGATGCGCTGGCCCTGCCGGCGGATTTCGAGGATGCGAAACAGTCGCTGATCAAATTCGTCGCGGGCCAGACCGTGCAGGCCTTCTGGAACACCCTGTTCGGTTCGGACCAGGATCCCCGCAAGTACATGCTGATCCACAACCTCGTGGAGACTCTGAAGGGCGGGGCGGTGCCGAAATACGCGCTGCGCTTCCCGCAGGTCTCGGCCGACGCGGAGGTGGCGTTCTGGGAGGAGCTGTGCCGGAAGCTGGCCCGCCGGCCCGGGCTGCCCACGCTGTCGCTCTGGGGCAGCGGGAGGGAGGCCGGGCATCCGGGGCTGTCGATGGTCTTCGACGACCTGAAGGCGACCTACTTCTCGGCGCTGTGGTGGCCCGAAAAGAAGAACAACCTGATGTTCCCCCTGGCCGAGGAGACCGCCGGGACGGATACGCGGCTGTCGGCGGCCAAGAGCAAGTATGCTGCATTGCTGGACGACGGGAACATGCGGCTGTCGAATTTGATGGTCCGGCTTGGATCCTGAGCGGGTGCGGGTAAAATCAGTTGCCTTGGAATAATGGCGGGATTATCTTCAGGGCTGCCTTGGTCCCGGTCCCGCCGCAGTGAACACTGAGGGAGGAGTCGACTTTGCCTGATGCCGCCACTCTCGCCGTTCTGGGGACAGCCCCGATTCCGGGGGCGATTCCCGCCGGCGCGTCGGCCCGTTATGAGCCGGAATTCGAGCGTCTCTCCGCCGAGATCGCCAAGCTGGAATCGCCCGAGGGCCGAAACTCCCTGAAGTGGAACGACGTCATCGATTTCTGCTCCACGATTCTGAAATCCAAGTCCAAGGATCTCCTGGTCGCCTCCTATCTGACCATGGGGCTCTACCAGAAGAACAGCTATAGCGGACTCGCCACGGGGCTCACCATTGTCCGGGACATCCAGAAGACCTTCTGGGACGGACTGTTCCCGGAGGCCACCCGGCTGCGGGCCCGCGCGGCGGCCCTGCAGTGGATGTCCGAGCGCATCAGCCCGGTCATCGCGGAAAAGTCCTCGGCATCGAAGTCCAGCAAGGACGTCCTGACGTCCTGCGTGGCGCTGCTCGACGAACTGGGGCAGATCGCCGGCGAGAAATACGGAGAGACTCCCCCCGACTTCGGCGAGCTCGCGCGGGCCGTCCGCGGCAAACTCGATTCCATCCCCGAGGACAAGCCCGTCGAGGAGGGCAAGTCCGAATCCTCCTCCCCGACTTCCTCCGGCGGCGGCGCCCCGGTTGCCGCCGACGTCAGCACGCCCGAGGCGGCTCGGGCGGCGATCCCGATGCTTGCGGAGCAGCGGGTAAAGGTGGCCCTCGTGCTCCGGGCGGCGACGCCGACGGACCCTCTCCCCTATCGCATGGTGAGGACGGCGCTCTGGGAGGACATCGTCGAGCTTCCGCCCGCGACGGAAGGGGTGATCCCGGTGCCGGGCGGGGATGCAACGTTCGCCACCCAGGCGGACGAACTGCTCAACAAGGGCGACTATCCGACGCTGCTGACCGAGGCCGAGTCGCGGATGGGAGCCAACCCCGTCTGGCTGGACCTCAACCTCTACGTCTTCCGGGCGATGGAAGGCCTGGGGCGCCCGTATCTGAATGCGCGCAAGGTGGTGGCCGATGAGACGGCGGCCTTCGCGCGCCGCCTTCCCGGGCTGCTCGAGGTGAAATTCCAGGGCAACATCCCGGTGGCGTCCGAAGCGACGCGAATGTGGCTGCTGCACGAGGTGTCGGCGGGGACGGGAGGCGGGTCCGGCGGGAAGACGTCGGCGCTGGATACGGCGCTGACGGAGGCGCGGAAGCTGATCGCGCGGAAGCAGTTCGCCGAGGCGACGGGGCTGGTGCTCAAGGAGCTGGACAAGTCGGCCCATCGACGCGACCGCTTCCTCTGCCGGCTGGGCCTCGCGAAGCTCTGCCTCGAGGGCGGCCGGATCGAGCTGGCCCTGCCGCAGCTGCTGGCCCTGGACGAGGAGGCCCGCAAGTTCGCGCTGGACGAGTGGGAGCCGATGCTCTCCGCGGACCTGGTGCGGGAGCTGTGGAAGTACTATAAGGGGTCGGCGACCCCGGAGAAGGGCGACGCGTTCTATTCGCGGCTGTGTCAGCTGGATCCCGGGACGGCCTTGGCGGCCAACGGGCTCAAGTAAAATAGAGAGTCTGATTTTATTTCCCCGTCAGGAGGAAGGTCATGGCGAAGGAAGGATCGGTAGCGCCCAGGGAACGGGTCAACATCGTGTACAAGCCCGCCACGGGTGACGCGAAGGAGGAGAAGGAACTGCCCCTGAAGTTCCTCGTGATGGGCGACTTCACGGGCCGTCCGGACGACCGGACGCTGGAAGACCGGAAGCCCGTCAACGTCGACAAGGACAACTTCAACGACGTCATGCGGGGCATGAACCTCAGCGCCACGTACTCGGTGGCTGACAAGCTTTCCGGCAAGGAGGGGTCGGAGATCCCGGTCAACCTCAAGTTCTCGACCCTGAAGGACATGGAGCCCGAGGCCGTCGCGCGCCAGGTGCCCGAACTCAACAAGCTGTTGGAGCTTCGCGAGGCGCTGACGGCGCTGAAGGGGCCCCTGGGCAACCTGCCGGAGTTCCGAAAGAAGATCCAGTCGCTGGTGTCCGATCCCGCCGCCAAGGAGAAGCTCCTGAAGGAGCTCGGCGGCGGCGCTGCGCCGGAAGAGAAGAAGTAGGGTGATCGAGTACTTCCTGAAGACATAAGGAGAACCATTCCATGCCAGACGAGGCAGCCAAAAGCGCCGGACAACCCGCCGCGGCCGACGCCGCCGCGGGCTCCCTGCTCGACGAGATCATGGTCCAGACGAAACTCAAGCCCAACGACGAGGGCTATGAGGTCGCGAAAAAGGGCGTGCAGGCCTTCATTGCGCAGCTGCTGGCACCGGCCGGTGCCAACCAGAAGGCGGACAAGAAAGTCGTCGACAGCATGATTACGGAGATCGACGAAAAGCTTTCCCGCCAGCTCGACGAAGTGATGCATGCCGCGTCCTTCCAGAAGCTGGAGTCCGCGTGGCGCGGCCTGAAGCTGATGGTCGACCGGACGGATTTCCGCGAAAACTGCAAGGTCAACATCGTCAACGTGTCGAAGGAAGACCTGCTGACCGATTTCGAGGATTCGCCCGAAATCGTGAAGTCGGGTCTTTACAAGACCGTGTACACGGGTGAATACGGCCAGTTCGGCGGCGAGCCCTACGGGGCGATGATCGCCAACTACGAATTCGCTGCCGGCGCCCAGGACATCGCCCTGCTGGCGAAGGTCGCCAGCGTGGCCACCATGGCCCACTGCCCGTTCATCTCCTCGGCAGCCCCGAAGATGTTCGGCCTGGACAGCATCCAGAAGCTGCCGAACCTCAAGGACTTGAAGTCGGTCTTCGAGGGGCCGCAGTACGCAAAGTGGCAGTCCTTCCGGGAGTCGGAGGACGCCCGCAGCGTGGGTCTGACCGTGCCGCGCTTCCTGCTGCGGCTTCCCTACAGCTCGACCACGATCCCGGTCAAGGCCTTCAATTACGAGGAAGGTGTCCGGGGCAAGCACGACGCCTATCTGTGGGGCTCGAGCGCGTTCACTTTCGCCACGAAGATTGCCGACAGCTTCGCGAAATACCGCCAGTGCGCGAATATCATCGGACCGACCTCCGGCGGCGCGGTGGAAGACCTGCCCCTGCACCAGTTCGAGTCGATGGGTGAGATCGAAACCAAGATTCCAACGGAAATCCTGATTTCGGAGCGCCGGGAGTACGAACTGTCCGAGGAAGGATTCATCGCCCTGTCGATGCGAAAGGGAAGCGACAACGCCGCGTTTTTCTCCGCGAATTCCTGCCAGAAGCCCAAGCGGTTCGGGAACACGAAGGAAGGCAAGGACGCGGAACTCAATTACCGGCTGGGCACCCAGCTTCCTTACCTCTTCATTGTCAACAGGTTGGCTCATTACATCAAAGTGCTTCAGCGCGAGCAGATCGGCTCCTGGAAGGAGAAGGGCGACCTTCACCGCGAGCTGAACGCCTGGATCAGCCAGTATGTGGTGAACATGGACAATCCTAGCCCCACCGTGCGCAGCCGCTGTCCCCTGAGGGCGGCGGAAATCATCGTGGAGGACGTCCCGGGCGAGGCGGGCTGGTACAAGGTGGATATGCGGGTTCGCCCCCACTTCAAGTATATGGGAGCATTTTTCACGCTCTCCCTGGTGGGCAAGCTGGACAAGAAGTAACGCCTTCTCCGAGTTGGTCGTCTAATCATAACTTTGGCACCCGGTCGCGGTGGCCGGGGGGATGGAAAAGTGAAACCTTAGTGGGAGCATACAGCTATGCCTATGGGAGCGACGGGAGCCGGTTCGACCAAGCTGTTCATGAAGATCGCGGGCATCAAGGGCGAGTCGTCCTACACCAAGTGGAAGGACAAGGACTGCTCGGACATTGACAGTTTCACGATGTCGGCCGGCGCGACCTGGGACTTCACCTCCGGCAAGTCCACCTCAGGATCGGTCGGTTTCTCCGGCGTGACGGTGAGCCGTTCGCTGGTGGGAGCGTCCCCGGTCCTGTTCATCGGCACGCTCAAGGAGCAGAAGACCGCCAAGGTCGAGGTCTTCCTCGGCAATGAGACCGGCGGCGACCCCCTTCTCACGATCGAGCTCAGCGGCGAGGTCCGGCTGACGTCCGACGGGATCGCGGGTTCGACGGGCGGCGACGTGATGGAATCCATCACGTTCACGGCGCCCAAGGTTCTCGTGAAGCGCGGCGACATCTCGAGCGACATCAACTTCCAGGACATCGCCGGCAAGAACGACGACCTCTCCATGTAATGATCGATGCCGGTACCCCCGCCCCGGCGCGCGGTCCGGGGCGGGGGCCGGCTTCTCTTCGCAATGGCACCGGAAAAAAGTCTCCTGGATCGACTGTCCAGCCCGAAGGGCGCCGTCCGCAGCGCGGTGGAGAATACCGCCGAGCTGCAGCGGTCGGTGCTGCTCAACCTGCAGCACCTCTTCAACACCCGGGTCGGACACGCCGGCGCCCAGATGGATCTGGGCGTGCCCTGTCCGAGCGACATCACCTCCGCATCGCCGAACGCCGTCGGCATCATGCTGCGCACCCTCCAGGACTGCATCCGGAAGTATGAGCCGCGCCTGAAGGACGTGGAGATCTCGCATGTCGTCGGCGACGACGACGTGCTGACCCTCCGGTTCCAGATCACGGCCCGGGTGGCAACGTCGAAAGACGGCGTGTCGATCAGCTTCGACACGGTCGTCGATCCTTCGGGCCATGTCCGACTTCATCGCTGAGCGGGCTTCCCGTGTATAACAAATACTACCAGGATGAGCTGGCGTACCTGCGCGAGCTGGGCCTGGAGTTTGCCAGGGCCTACCCGGAGGCCGCGCACTTCGTCGGGGAGTCCAGCACCGATCCGGACGTGGAACGGCTCATGGAGGGCTTCGCCTTCCTGACCGCCCGAATCCGCCAGAAACTCGACGACGAGCTGCCCGAGCTCACCCATTCGCTGATTGAGATGTTCTGGCCGCATTATCTCCGGCCGGTCCCCTCCATGACGGTCGTCCAGTTCGAAGCCCTTCCCCAGGCCGCGAAGGAAGCCCGCGCCATCGCCCGGGGGGCCGAGCTGCAGTCGACTCCCGTGGACGGCACCGCCTGCCGCTTCCGGACGATCTATGACGTCGCCCTGCAGCCGCTGACGATCGACTCGATTCTGTTGAAAACCGACGCGCCCCATTCGTTCCGCGTCCGTCTCCGCCTGGCCGACGGGGTGAACCTGAAGAAGCTCGGCCTCAAGCAGATCCGGTTCCACCTGGCAGGCGATGCCGCCACCAGCCGCGCGCTCTACCTCTGCCTCGTCCGCTTCGCGCGCAAGATCACCGTTCAGCCCGCCTCCGGAGGGACGATCGTGACCCTCCCGGGCGCCTCGGTCCGCCCGGTGGGATTCGATGCCTCCGATCCCCTCCTGCCCTTCCAGTCGAGCTCGTTCAACGGATTCCGGCTCCTCCAGGAATACTTCTGCTTCCCGCAGAAGTTCATGTTCCTCGACGTCAACGGCCTCGAAGGCGTCGCGGCCCTCGGCGACGCCACCTCGTTCGACCTGACGTTCGAGCTGTCGCGCCTGCCCGAGTCGATGCCCCCGGTCAACCCGTCGCACCTCCTGCTGCACTGCTCGCCCGCGATCAACCTGTTCAACCACGAGGCGGACCCGATCCGCCTCGATCACGAGCGGGTGGAGTACCGGGTGCGGCCCGCGGGTGGAAAACCTGACCACTACGAAGTCCATACCATCAGCAAGGTGGTCGGCCTGGCACAGGGCGCCGCCAAGCCCCTGGAATACCGGCCGTTCCTCCGCTTCGCTCGGGGCCCCGGCGACAACGTCCGGTTCTACCGCCACCGGCTCCATCCGTCGGTCACCGGCGACGCCGCGGAGGTCTTCCTGAGCCCCATGCCTCCCGAGGGAGGCCAGGACGCGTATGCCGTGGAAACGCTGTCTCTCGACCTGATGTGCAGCAACCGGCAGCTCCCGACGAAGCTGAAGGCCGGCGACATCTCGGCCTCCACGTCGACGTCGCCCAACTTCGCCCGCTTCAAGAACATCCTCAAGCCCACGGCCTCGATCCCCCCGTCGCTGACCGGGGATCTGCACTGGAAGCTGCTGTCGCACATGGCGCTGAACTATCTCACGCTGATCGACGTGGACGCGCTTCGGCGCATCGTGGGCCTCTATCACTTCCGGGCGCGGGTGGACCGGCAGGCCGAGTCGGCGCTGAAGCTGCTCCTCGACGGCATCAAGCGGGTGTCCTCGGCGCCGTCGACGCGGCTGCTTCAGGGCTCGCCGGTCCGGGGGGTCGCCGTGGAACTGGACCTGGACGAGGACAATTTCGGCGGCGAGGGGGAGGCGTACCTGTTCGGCACGCTGCTGAACGAATTCTTCGCGGAGTACGTCACGCTGAACGCGTTCTGCCGGCTGACGGTCAAGGGACTCAAGTACGGGGAGATCCACCAGTGGTCGACGCGAGTCGGGGAACGGATCACCCTCTAATCCGGAAGCTCCGGACCCAGGGGCCCCAGTTCTCCTTCTTCCAGGCGATGCGCGTGCTGAGGCGCCTCCTGCCCGAGGCCGCCCCGGTCGGGCATCAAGGCCCCGTCGCAAAGGAAAGCGTCCGCCTGCGCTCGAATCTCTCCTTCGCGTTCGCCACCTCGGACATCACGGAGATCCGGGACCTTCCGGCCTCCGACGGCATCCCCCGATTCGAGATCACCGCGGCCTTCCTCGGCCTCTACGGCACGGATTCGCCGCTCCCCACGTACTTCACGGAACGGCTGCTGCACGACCAGGACGAGGACAGCGTCCAGCGCGAATTCCTCGACCTCTTCCAGCACCGCATCCTCTCGCTCTTCTACCGGGCGTGGGAGAAGTACCGCTACGACGCCCAGTTCCGGGACGACGGCTCCGACTTCCTGTCGCGGCGCCTCCTCTCGCTGCTCTGCCTCGACCCCGGCTCGCTGCCGAAGGATCACCGGGTGCCCGCGGTGCGGCTGCTCGGATTCGCCGGACTGCTGACCCAGGTCCCGCATTCGGCGGACACGCTGAGGGGCGTGCTGGCGGATTATTTCGAGGAGATGCCGGTCCACATCGAGCAGTGCGTGGGCCGCTGGCTCCCGATTCCGGAGGACCAGCGCAACCGGCTGGGAGCGATGAATTCGAGGCTCGGGCAGGATACCAGCCTGGGGGACCGGGTTTTCGACCGCAGCTGCACCTTCCGGGTGGGTTTCGGGCCGCTGGGTCTGGACGACTTCATGTCGCTCCTGCCCTGCGGCGACCGGATGCCCGAGGCGAGGGAGCTCGTGGACCTGGTCAACGGCGACGGACTGGACTATGAAATCGAACTCCAGCTGAACGAGGAGGAAATTCCTCCGCTGCAGCTTTCGGGGCCGACCGCGCGTCTGGGGTGGTCGAGCTGGCTCGGGAAGCGGCCGGGCGCGGAATCCCGCGTCCGATTTTTGGTGAAAGGATGGCTCCATGGTCGAAGTTAACCTGAAATCCCTGGTCGCCCGGTTGAACCGGTTCTGCACGCGGTCCCTCGAGGCCGCCGCCGGCCTCTGCGTCTCCAGGACCAACTACGAGGTTTCGCCGGAGCACCTGCTCCACGCGATGATCGACGATCCTTCGGCCGACCTCCAGACGATCTTCAAGCATTTCGGCATCGAGGCCGGCCGCGTCCAGAAGGGGCTCATCCAGGTGATCGAGGGCTTCAAGTCGGGCAACCCCGGCCGGCCCACGTTCTCCCCCCTGCTTGTCGAGTGGTTCCAGCAGGCCTGGCTGGTGGGATCCCTGGACTTCGGCCTGGCCGAAATCCGCTCCGGCATCCTCCTGCAGGCCCTGATGGCCAACCCCACCCGCTTCGGCGCCGACGAGTGGATGCCGCTTCTCGAGGGCATCAATCGCAGCGACCTCAAGGCGAAATACGCGACCATCATCTCCGCGTCGAGCGAGCGGTCGAACTTCATGGGCTCGGGCACGGCGTCCCCGTCGGGTTCCTCCCCCGCGGGCGGAGGAAGCCCGGCCGGCGGCGGCGACTCCGCCCTCGCCAAGTATGCGAACAACTTCACCAAGCAGGCGCGCGAGAACAAGATCGACCCGGTCTTCGGCCGCGACCGCGAAATCCGCCAGATGATCGACATCCTGGCCCGGCGCCGGAAGAACAACCCCATCTGCGTGGGCGAACCCGGCGTCGGCAAGACGGCCGTCGTGGAAGGCCTGGCCCTGAAAATCATCGAGGGCGACGTTCCCGACGCGCTCAAGAACGTGGAGCTGATGGGCCTGGACATGGGCCTCCTGCAGGCCGGCGCCAGCGTCAAGGGCGAGTTCGAGAACCGGCTGAAGGGCGTGATCGAGGAGGTCAAGTCCTCGCCGAAGCCCATCATCATGTTCATCGACGAGGCCCATACGCTGATCGGCGCGGGCGGACAGGCGGGCGGCGGCGACGCGGCCAACCTGCTCAAGCCGGCCCTCGCGCGAGGGGAGCTGCGGACCATCGCGGCCACGACCTGGAGCGAGTACAAGAAGTACTTCGAGAAGGACGCCGCGCTCGCACGCCGCTTCCAGCTCGTCAAGCTCGACGAGCCGGACGAGGAGACCACGATCACCATGCTGCGCGGCCTCCGGGACCGCTACGAGAAGGCGCACGACGTCGTCATCCGCGACGATTCGCTCCAGGCCGCCGCGCAGCTGGGCAGCCGCTATATCGCGGGCCGGCAGCACCCGGACAAGGGCGTCGACCTCATGGACACCAGCGCGGCCCGGGTCAAGATCGCCCTCACCACCAAGCCGCCGGAACTGCAGGACCTCGAGCGCCGGATCCAGACGCTGGAGCGCGAGCAGTCGGCCCTGAAACGCGACAAGGCCGGCGGCGCGAAGGAGCTGGACGAGCGGCTGAACGAAGTGGCCGCGGAAATCGCTTCCACGAAGGTGAAGGTCGGACAGATCACGGAGCGCTGGCAGAAGGAGAAGGCTGCCGTCGACAAGGTGCTCGACATCCGGAAGAAAATGGACGGGCCGGACGGCAAGAAGGACGCCGAGAAACTCGCCAAGGACCTGGAGGGGGCCCAGGCGGCGCTGAAGGAGATCCAGGGCAAGGACCCGATCATCTTCGCCGATGTCACCCCCGAAGTGGTCGCGCGCGTCGTGGCCGACTGGACGGGCATCCCGATCGGCAAGATGGTCCAGGACCAGGCGGCGGCCCTACTCTCGTTCGAAGACAGCCTGCGCAAGCGGATCAAGGGTCAGGATCACGTGAGCTCCATGGTCGGCAAGGGCATCCGCGCGGCGAAGGCGGGGCTGAAGAACCCGAAGACGCCGATGGGCGTCTTCCTGTTCGTCGGGCCCTCCGGCGTCGGCAAGACGGAGACGGCGCTCGGCGTGGCGGACCTGCTGTTCGGCGGCGAACGCTTCCTGACGGTCATCAACATGTCCGAGTTCCAGGAGAAGCACACGGTGTCGCGCCTGATCGGTTCGCCCCCCGGCTACGTGGGCTACGGCGAGGGCGGCGTGCTCACCGAGGCGGTGCGGCAGAAGCCGTACTCCGTCGTGCTTCTGGACGAATGCGAAAAGGCCGACCCGGAGGTGCTCAACCTCTTCTACCAGGTGTTCGACAAGGGCATGCTTTCGGACGGCGAAGGCCGCGAGGTGGACTTCAAGGATACGATCCTCTTCCTGACCAGCAACCTCGCGACGGACCTGATCATGCAGAGCGCGGCCGACGGCACGAAGCCGGCCATGGACGACCTGGTGGCGCTGATCCGGCCCGCGCTCTCCAAGCATTTCAAGCCCGCGCTCCTGGCGCGCATGACGATCATCCCCTTCTATCCCATCGGGCCCGACGCCCTGAAGGAGATCGCCCGTCTCAAGCTGGGCCAGCTCGAGAAGCGGCTCAAGGAGAACCACCGGATGGCGATGGACATCGATCCCAAGGTGATCGACGCGATTGCCGAGCGCTGCACCGAGGTGGAAACGGGCGCCCGCAACGTGGACCACATCATCAGCGGAACCCTGCTGCCGAAGATCTCGAGCGAGATCCTCCAGCAGATGTCGACAGGGTCGATGCCGGACAAGATCACGGTGACCCTGGACGACAAGGGGGAGTTTGCGTTCACGTTCTCTCGAAAGTAGGAGACCCCCATGGCACCTGAGAACAAGGCGATCGAATTCGAGTCCAAGGCCCCGAAGGCCCCCGAGCTGCTCGTGGAGACGCTGACGGGGCGCGAGGAGATTTCGAGGCCGTTCGAGTTCACGGTCGACCTCCTCTCTCGGGACAAGAGCGCCAAGCTGGAAGAGTTCGTGCGGAACCCCGCGAGCGTCTCGATCAAAGTCCCCATCTCGGGATCGGACGGGAAGCGCCGCATGAAAACGGCGAAGATCCACGGCGTGCTGTCGACCTTCGAGCAGCTCGACCAGCTGCACGACTGGACGCGGTACCGCGCCGTCCTCGTCCCCAAGCTGTGGAGGCTGTCCCTGTCGGTCCAGACCCGGCTCTTCCTGGAGAAGAACGTCCAGGAGATCGTCACCGAGGTCCTCGAGGCGCAGGTCGGGGGCGGCGGCCAGCGGCTCACGAGCGACGACTTCGAGTTCCGACTGAAGGGCAGCCCCACGGTCCGAAAGTACGTCGTCCAGTACCAGGAGACCGACTTGGACTTCGTCCACCGCATGCTGGAGTACTGGGGCATCTACTACTTCTTCGAGCACAAGGAAGACGGCAGCAAGGTCATCTTCGCGAACGACCCCTCCAAGTACCCCGAAATCGCGGAGAAGCCCAAGCTCCCCTATCGTCCGAACACCGAGGGTCGCAGCCGCGCCGCCGGCGCCGCCGACGCGGAGTCGATGACGGAGGAGGCGGTGATCTCGTTCGTGGCGAAACAGAACGGCGTCTCCGCCCAAGTGACCCTGCAGGACTACTACGACGGGACGCCGACCGCGAACATGAAGGTGAGCCAGACCGTCGAAGAGGGCGACGAGGGCGAGGTGTACCGTTTCGGCGAGCACTACCTGGACGAGGGGGAAGGCGGCCAGATCGCCGAGATCCGTGCCCAGGAAATCCAGTGCCGGCAGAGGATCTTCGACATCCGGACCGACTGCCGGAGCATGCGCGCCGGCATCAAGTTTCCCATGGTCAAGCACTACCGCGACAGCTTCAACAGCGACTACCTGGCGGTCGTGGTCCGGCACAAGGCCAAGCAGGAGCTGAGCGGAAACGGCGATCCCACCGGGAAGCTGGAGTACGAGAACACGGTCACGGCGATCCCCGCCGCATTCAGTTTCCGGCCCGAACGGCGGATCCCCTGGCCCCGGATCTCCGGCGTCTTCAACGCGAAGGTGGACTCCGGCGGGCGGTATGCCGAGATCGACGATCAGGGCCGCTACAAGCTGAAGTTCCCGATGGACCTGGAGGACCGCGGCGAGGGCAAGGGCTCGCCCGACATCCGCCTCGGAGAGCCGTACGCGGGCCCCGACTACGGGGACCACCAGCCGCTGCACAAGGACTGCGAGGTTCTCGTCTCGCACGAGAACGGCGACCCCGACCGTCCGGTCATCGTCGCCGCCGTGCCGAACCCGGACAATGCGTCCCCGGTGAAGAACTCCAACCAGACGCAGTCCATCATCCGCACCGCGGCCAACAACCAGCTGGTGATGGAGGACGAGGAGGGCGAGGAGTGGATTCATCTGTCCACGCCCAACGGGACGACCTTCATCGACATGGGGGCCGACCACAACCACATCACCCATGCTCACGCGGGCATCGTCGCCGGCACCGAGGGCGGCATCTCGCTCAATGCGGGAAAGTCCGTCCATATCTCGGCCGGGACCCCGACCGGCGACGGCGGCGTTGAGCAGGGCGCGGCGCTCATGAACAAGATCCAGTCGTACACGGCGGCGGCGGTCACGGCGCTGTCCGTGGCCTCGGCGGCGGCAGGCGAGCGGGTCGCGACGGGCCACTCGAACTGGGCGGGCCTGGCGGCGGACCTGGCGGGAGCCGCGGCGGGCTTCGCCGGCATGGCCCTCAACACGAACTGCTATATGAGCTCCCCCACGAAGGTGGCGGTGCTGGGCGGGGGCGAGGTCATGATGGCGGCGGGTGCGGCCCTCGACTGCGTGGCGGCCGGGCAGGCGACCTTCGCCAGCCTGGTGTCCACGCTCGTCGGCTGTGTGAATACGCTCTCGCTGATCTCGGGACGCCACGCTGAGCTGATCTCGATCGCCGGCAACGTCACCATCGAGGCCAAGAAGGTCGGCAACGTGAAGGTCGAGGCGAAGAAGAACGTCGTCGTCGAGGCGAAGACCGAGGACATCAAGATGGAGGCCAAGCGGGACTTCCATCTCAAGACGGAAGAGGGCAAGGGCGTCATGGAGTTCCACAAGGACCTGACGATCGAGTCCAAGGAAGACAAGAAGATCATCCTGAAGGCGGGAGAGAGCTCGATCACCATGGAGGACAGCCAGATCGTCATCCGCGCCAAGAAGATCCAGCTGCAGTCCCAGGACGACAAGAACACGGTCACGCTCGTGAACGGCGGCGACGCGACCTACGATCTCGAATTCAAGACCAAGGGCGCCATCACGATGGATGCGGAGGACAACATCGAGGTCTACACGGACAAGCTCTATTCCGTCATGGCGGAGGATACGGTCGAGTTCAAGTGCAAGAAGCTGGACGAGAAGGCGTGCGACGCGATCGAGCGCGCGAATTCGAAGGAAGGCTAAGAAGCCGTGATTCTCCGGAACGAATCATCCTTCAAGGCAGGCTGGGTGGAATGGCAGATCCGCCCTCCGAAACCCTCCGTCACGTTCGTGGTGAAGGGCACCTTCGACCTCAAGCACGGAGCGACGGCGACGCTGTCGGCCGAGCCGGCGGATGTTTCCGGAGACCTGTTCCTCCAGGACGACCTGAAAAAGGCGCTGGTGTACTCCTCCGACCTGGCGCCGTTCAAACCCATGGCGGACGTCTTCGTCTCCGGATGCGCCTATGTCCCCGGGAAAGGGACGACGGACGTCCTGCGGGTGTCGTTCCAGGCGGGGCGGGTCTCCAAGTCCCTGGCCGTCATCGGCGACCGGCTCTGGCGCAAGGGTTTCCTCGGCAGCACGATGACCCCGATCATTCCTTTCCGCAGGATGGACCTCACGTACGACCGGAGCTACGGAGGGGAGGGCTACGCGTGGAATCCGCTCGGCCGCGGATACGCCGAGGAAGCGGGACCGGACGGCAAACCGGCGCTGCGGCTTCCGAATCTCGAGGACCCCGCGAAGCTCATCAGCAGTCCGTCCGATACGCCGGAGCCTGCGGGATTCGGCCCCTTTCCGCTGACCTGGCCGCAGCGGATGTCGAAGTCGGGGACCTATAAGGGCAACTGGCTCAAGGAACGATTCCCCTGGTTCCCGGACGATTTCAACTGGGGCTTCTTCAATGCCGCACCCCCGGACCAGCAGGCCGCGTACTTCCGCGGGGACGAAAAGCTGCGGTTTGAGAACCTGCACCGCGATCGACCGATCTTCGAGTCGGCGCTTCCCGGATACCGGGTGCGCTGCTTCTACGCCGAGGTCACCGTCGCCGTCGTCCGGATGGTCGAAGTCCCGATGGTGCTCGACACCGTCTATGCCGACCTGGAACGCGAAAAGCTGATCCTCGTCTGGCGCGGCGACACGGACCTCGAGCGGCCGAAACTGGCGCCGGACGACACGATGTTCGTGGTGGCCGACAAGCTGACCGATCCCCCGACGCCGATCGCGGCCATCGAGAAGAGGTTGCGTGCTCTCGTTCCCGGTGCGCAGCCCGAGCTCCCGCCGCCCGTTCCGGAGCCGTCGCCCCTGCCCGCGGTCGCGGCGCCGTCCGGCCCGCCACGGGAGGAACTTGCCCGGCAGATCTCGGGCGGCGCCGGGATGACGAACGCGGACCTGACGGGTGCGGATCTCTCGGGGTTCGATCTGTCGGGTCAGGACCTGTCGGGGTGCATCCTGGCGGGAGCGAACCTCCGGAAAGCCAATCTTGCGGGCACCAAGCTCGTCGGCGCCGTCCTCGCCGAAGCCGATTTGTCCAGGGCCTCGCTCAAGGGGGCCGACCTGTCGAAAGCCGATTTCAGCGGCGCGCGCCTGGCCGGAGCCGATCTCTCCGGCGCCAGGCTCGATGGGGCGGTGTTCGAGGAAGCGATGCTGCCGGCCGCGACGCTGACCGGGGCGCAGGGCAAGGGAGTCCTGTTCACGGGCGCGAGGCTCCGGCGGGCCGTTCTGAAACAGGCGGTCCTTCCCGGCGCCGTCTTCGCGGACGCCGTGCTGAACGAAGCCGATCTGTCCGGCGCGATCCTGGCGGGAGCAACGTTTGAAGGCGCGTACGCGAACCCCGTGAAGTTCAACGGGGCCGACCTGACCGCCGTCAAGGCGTCGGGAGCAAACTTCCGCGCGTCGTCATTCCGGAAGATCGTCGCGCCGAAATCCGTCTGGCAGGGGGCCCGGCTCTACGCGGCGGACTTCTCCGAGGCCGATCTTTCCGAGGCGGAGTTCAGCGCCGCGTACCTCGAGGAAGCCCGGTTCAACATGGCGACGCTCCGCCGCGCCAAGCTCATGGAAGCGGTGATGCGCCACGCCGAGCTCATCCGCTGCGACCTGTTCGCGGCGGGCCTCTCAAAGGCGGACCTCACCGGCGCCAATTTCAGCGAATCGAATCTGTTCAAGGCGGACCTGCTGAAGTCGCCCCGCGAAGGGGCGAAGTTCCAGAACGCCAACGTCCAGAGAACCTGGTTGGTCTTCAAGTGAAGGAGCAGCCCATGGCCCACCCCATCGTCGATCACGAGCTGAGCAGCACGGGCGGGGCCCGCGTGGGGATCCGTCCGACGCCGGCCGGCGAGATCCTGGAGACCCGGGACTCCCGCGGCCAGCTCGTCTTCGAATTCAACGCCGCCTCGGGCCGCGCCGTCCTGCACTTCGGCGGCAGCGGCTTGAGACTCCAGGCGGTCGACGGGCGGGTCGAGATCGTCTCCGAGTCGACCATCGCCATCCGCTCGGAGGGCGGCATCGAGCTGGAGGGGGCCAGGGGGGTGCGGCTGGCCTGCGGGCCCCATGCCGCGACGGTGACCCCGGAAGGAATCGACGTCGACGCGGCGGCAGCCCGCGTCCGCGTGGACGACGCCCGGGTGTCCTGCGGCAAGCTCGAGCAGAAGGTGGACCGCGTCCTGCTCTGGGCCAAGGACGTCTATCACCGGATCGAAGGGCTGTTGCACACGCGCGCGGGGAGGGTGCGGACGGAGGCCGAGCGTGATCACCTGGTGCAGGCGGAGCGGGCGCGGCTGCAGGCTGAAGGCGACGTCCATGTCCAGGGCCGTACGGTCAACCTAGGGTGATGCCATGTTTCCTGTAGCCACCAACGGGGGCGGCCAGTTCATGGCCTTCCCCGACGTCTGCAAGACGCCGACCCCGGCGGGACCGGTCCCGCTTCCCTATCCCAATATGGGCCAGGGATCCGACGGAGAGGGGTCGAAGAAGGTGAAGATCGACAACAAGGAAACCCTGCGCAAGGGGGACAGCGTCCGCATGACGGCCGGCGACGAGGCGGGCTCGGTGGGCGGCGTCGTCTCGAGCAAGATCAAGGGGAAGGTCGACATCGTCATGGGCTGGCCTTCGGTGAAGGCGGAGGGCAAGGAGGTCGCCCATCTGCTGGCCTCGTCCGACCACAACGGGTCCAGCCCGGGCAATACTGCGGTGCTGGGCAAGTACATCGCGCCCGGTCAGACCAAAGTAAAGGTCATGAAAGTCAAGGGGGTCCGGCGCCGGGTTCACAAGAAGGTGAGGAAGTATCATCCCTCGCGCGATGCTTCCGGGCAGGATCCGGCGTTCTCCCCGACGCCCCAGATGAAGAAGGACGCCAAAACGGCGGCGAAATCCACCGACGCCACAAAGAAGAAGAAGGCCAGCGAGGATCTCGGCGACGGCGGGGCCCAGAACGCGGGCGAGGAGATGGCGAAGCGGGACTATCAGGGGCTGGCCAAGCCTCCTCAGAGTCCCACCGCCGACAATCCCATATCCTTCGGCGGCCGGAGCACGACGGACGTGGTCACGTTCTGCAAGGACGGGACCATCCTGATCTTCGAGGCGAAGGGCGGCGCATCGCCGCTCGGCACCGCCATGGCCGGCACCAAGCGCATGCAGCAGGGGACGCCCAAGTATCTCGACGAGATCCTCGATCGCATGGAGAAGGCGGGCGGCGACAAGAAGGCGGTTGCGGACAAGATCAAGGCACAGATGCAGGCGGACCCGAGCAAGGTGCGGTACTGCGAGGCCCGCACCGAATACGACGCCAATGGCGATCCGGCCGACACGGTGATCAAAGAGTTCGACCCGTAGGGAGAGAGAGGACGCCATGCCCAGGACACTCGGACACAAGTTCAAGCCGGACAGGTTCCAGGATACCTACGATTTCTGGACCCGTCAGCAGGGGGTGCTGTATCCCGGCCGCGCCGAAGCCCGGAAGAAGCAGAACGTCAAGCTGTTCTGGGGCATCTTCGAAAACGGACTGAAGCTGTTCCGGATCGGCTACCTGCTGGACGAGCCGTTTCCCTCGCTGATCAAGAAGGCCCGCGAGGCCCTGCCGGAACTGATTCCGGCGATGGAGCTGGGATATGCGTTCGAGCCCGACAAGATCCAGGATGCGCTGTGCCTGGCGCTGACCGTCCGTCTTCCCAAGATGATCGACTGGTTGGCCGATCTGCCCCGCGACGCCTATACGGATCCCAGCGTCGAGGTCAGCGGGATCGCCTTTCTCATCACGGAGGCGATCCAGGCCGGCGCGAAGGGGAACCGGAAGGCGTTTGACGCGGCCGTGAAGAAACTCCGGCCGGCGATGGCTCCCAAGAAGCTCCTGGTGAGCCCGCGCCAGGAGACCGCCATCTACGCTCCGATCGTGGACCTTCTGGAAGCCGTCTCCGCGGGCGACCCGGCGCAATTCGAGAAGGCCTGGAAGGCCAAGGGCGACGCGTGGAAGAAGACCTACTCGAGAGCGAGCGAGGCCGGGAACTTCGACGGGATCCTCGACATCACCGCGCTTGGCATTGCCCGTATCGCCGAAGGGTTCGGCATGAAGATTCCGGCCACCCATCCCTATGCGCCGCTCGATATTCTCGGAGCCGCCAAGTGAGCTCGAGTCTCCGCTTCTTCTCGGTAAGCTGGAAGGAACTCTCCGGCGCCATCGGCAGCCACCATCAGGGGCTGTATCGGAAGCTCCTGAAGATCGCGGAACCGATCTTCGAGGAGGTCTACGAGGCGTCGAGTTTCCGGGGAGGTCCTGACCTCGCCGAAGGCATCGACCGCTGGATCCAGGGGGAGGTCGTGGAAGAAGGACAGACCGGGGTCCGGGTCCAGTCGCTCGGCGACGCGCTCGGCTTCCTCTCGCTGATCCAGTATTTCGGAAAGGAAGTGGGGAGCCTCGAGCATACCTCTTCATCGTTCGACCAATTCGAGAGATTCCTGCTGGGTCCGGCGACGACGGCGCTCCGGCCGCCGGTCCCCCTGACGCAGCTCCGGTCGCGTCCGATCCTGGGGGTGGAGAGCGGCCAGGACGCGCTCTGGGGAGGGCTCAGCCGGGAAGAGCTGTCGGCGCTTGCGTCGCCGCTTTCGGGTGATCCGCCCCAACCCCCCGACCAAGACGACGCCCTCTGGATGGTGCCGCTCTGGGATTCGCTCGGCTCCGCCCTCGATCTCGGCAAGGACCTGATAACGATTTACGCCTGACGCAGCCCGTTCTTTGTGGCTGCAACCGGGGTCCGACGCTAAGATGAGCCCGCTCGAGACTGGGAAGGTGGGAATGTCGCGATGATCCTCAAGACCCGGGAGTCCGTCCTGGAGCGGGTCCGCGGCGGACTCCCCTTCAAGGACGTCATCGTCCTGGACGCCGATCTCTCCAAGGCCGACCTCCGGAAAGCCAACTTCAGCGAGGGACACTTCCAGAACGTGCTGTTCGAGGGCACCGACCTGACCGGCGCGCTCTTCGTTTCCGCGGACCTCCTCAACGTCGCCCTCCGCGGGGCCAATCTCACGGGCGCGGATCTGACGGGCGTCCAGCTGACGGGAACCGATATTTCCGGAACCACCTTGACCCGCGCCAGCCTCGGAAACCTCGACCTGGCCGGCGTCCTCCTCGGCAGCAAGAATCTCTCCCAGACCCAGTGGGCCTCCTCCAACCTGCGCAGCGCCGACCTCTCCGGATCCGACCTGACCGGCGCCCAGTTCCGCGGCACCTCGCTTCGCGCCGCGCGGCTCGTCGGCGTGAAGTTCGGGGGCGCCACGATCACCAACGCCGACTTCACGGGCGCCGACCTTTCCGACGCCGTCCTCGACCGGTCAACGTTCAGCCAGGTGGACTTCACGAGCGCCAACGCCCCGGGCGCGACCTGGGCCGGGTCGGTCCTGGACCAGGTGAATTTCCAGGGGGCCGATCTGCACGGAGCCAGATCTTTCCCCAAGGCGCCGAAGGACTGCGTGTTCAATCGCGTCGACCTGTCCGAGTCCGACCTCTCGGGCTTCGACGCCCCGAAGGTCCGGATGCGGGGCGCGAACCTGACGAGCTGCAACCTGGAGGGGAGCAAGCTTGCGGGTGCGGATCTCGTCGAGTCCCGCATGATCGGCGCCGGGCTGACGGGGGCGGACCTGTCGGGCGCGGACCTCAGCCGCGCCGTGCTCGAGGGCGTCCGCCTGAAGAAGGCGAATCTGAAGGGTGCCACGCTGATGAAGGTCCGTCTCAACCGGGCGATCCTCGAGGACGCCGTGCTCGACGAGGCCAAGCTCTATGAGACGGACCTCCGCGAGGCGAACGTTCCCTCGATCCCCGGCGGACTCCTCGGCGGGGCAAATATGGCCGGCCTCGATCTGGCCGGCCGCGATTTTTCCGGCGCCGACCTGTCCAAGGTGGATCTCCGGGGGGCGCGGCTGACCAAGTCGAACCTGTCCGGCACCGACCTGACCGAGGCCATCCTCGCCGGCGCGGTCCTGGACGGCGCGGACCTCCAGCAGGCGATGCTGTCCGGCGTCGACCTGACCCGTGTCAAGCTGGCCGGCGCGAACCTGCTCGGCGCGCAGATCGAGCGCTGCAAGCTCGACGACGCCGACCTGAGCGGCTGCAAGCTCGAGGGCGCGGACCTCAAGGGGCTCGACCTCAAACGCACGAAGTTCAAGGGCGCCGCCCTGGTGAAATGCGCGATGGCCGGGTCCGATCTCACCGGCGCCGACCTGTCGGGCTGCGATCTCACCGATGCCGACTTCACCGGCGCGAAGCTGGGCGGGGCGAACCTGAGCCATGCCAGCCTCAAGGGATGCACCTTCGAAGCGGCCGACCTGATGCAGGCCCGCTTTGAGGAGGCCAGCGGCGTCTCCACGTTCTTCGGGCAGGCGAAGCTGTCCAAGTCGAATTTCGTCCGCGCCAGGCTCAAGTCGGCCTGCTTCCAGGGCGCCCAGCTGGACGGGGCGGATTTCTCCGGGGTGGCCATGGCGGAAGGCTGGTTCGTCGAGGCCGATGTCCGCTCGGCGAGGTTTCTCAACGCCCAGCTGACCTTCGCCGACTTTTCCCACGCCAAGATCCAGCAGGCCGACTTTTCGGGCGCGGACCTCTCCGGCGCCAATCTGCACGCGACCCTGGAGTCCGAAGCCCGGTTCCAGGGAGCCAACCTGAAACAGGTCCGGCATACGGACCCTGAGCTACTGGATGCCGAGTTATGGAAACCACTGAAGCCAAAGTAGTTAAGATTGGGCAAAGACCGGACTGTTGTAACCCGTGGGGCCGTCGGGTCGTCTTATTGTAGTTCCTTGACAGCCCCGAGCGAAGCCGTGAATAATGAAAACCTCCGGGCCACGAGGAAGGGAAAATCCTGCTGTAGGATGAATAATATAGGCCGGCCGGGGCTGGGGCCCCGAGACACCGGTCGAGAGATTGAGGAGGCCGCGACATGTTCAAAGTGAAGGGCGAAGGTCTGTCACCCGCCGAAACGACGGCGATCACCAACATCTGCTCGAGAGTCGCGGCGGCTGCCGCGCAGGCGGCCAACATGAAGGCCGGGAATCGAGGGAAGTGGTTCGGCACCATGGCCAACTCGGACGTTCTGCTCGGCAATCTGCGGACGATGGACAAGTACCTCAACAAGCAGTGCACGCAGCTCACGTTCGTCCGAAAGGCCACCGGGCAGATCATCGACTCCGTGAACGCCGAGGATTCCGATTACGGCCAGGTGCTGCCGAACGTCTTCTCGACGACGGTGGGATTCAAGCAGACCACGAAGCACGTCAGCTCCGGCCTGCGGATCTTCGCGATGAACGAGCTGATCCGGGCGATCGCGACGAACGACATCAAGGAGCAGCTCAACTACGTCTATCACGAGGTCAGCCACAAGGTGCTGGACACCATGGATTATAAGTACGGGAAGCCGAAGTGCAAGGCCCTCGCCATCAACAACCCCGGCCGCGCGGTGAAGAACGCCGACAACTACGGGTACTTCATCTGCGAGGTGGCGTAGTTCCGGCCTGACCGGATTCAGGGCCCTGGCTGACGGAGTTTTCCACGGACCGAGTCGGCCAGGGCCTTGAAGGCCGCCTCCCCCGCCTTCTGCTGCTCGAGAACCACGACGAAGGGACCCCGTCTCAGGATTCTGAAGTGGGCGGGATTCCGGCCCTGCTTTTTGCGCGTCTCTTCGAGCAGCGTCCCCCAGGCCGTCGCCATCGTCTCTTCCTTCAGCTCGTAGACGTCGATCTTCGTCTCGCTCGGATCGACCATCGCCTCCCACCAGCCCTTGACCTCCGACGAGGTCGAGCGGCCCAGGCGGGGATTCGGGCTGAGCACGGGCGCGCGGTCGAGGTAAAGCGAGCCCTTGGGAAGATCCGCGGTACGGAGCGCAAAGTCCTCCACGGAGGGAGGCCCGAGGCGCATCTTCCTGCGGAGCACCGGCTCCAGGGCCTCGAGCACCGGCCAGGCGCTCTCCGGCCCGCTCACCCACGCGAGCACCGTGTCCTTGATGAGGACGATGTCGCCGGGGTGCGAGGGCTGCTCCCGCCGCAGCTTCTCCACCAGGCCGTAGTCGAAGGTCTGCTGGAACTTGCAGGCGAGCGACACGTCCTTCCCCTTGATCGTGCAGGCGTAGTTCCTCCGGTCGATCGCCTCGTCGACGATCTCAAATCCGGCGGGCAGGTCCGACGGCTGGAGCCTCGCGGACATCAGCTGGAGCGGCCGCGGATGGTTGCGGTCCCAGCCGAACTTCTCGCGGACAAAATTCTCGATCGCGTCGAGGGATTCGTCGTCGGGAGCCTCCACGCCCCAGCACAGGCCGTGGCCGTCCGTCCCCGCTCCGCGCTTCGACAGCGCGTCATTGAACGCGCTGCGGTGCGTGCTGTCCGCGGGCTGGAAGATCACGATCGACCCGTGCGGCTTGAGGACGGCCCGCCAGGCGCGCCGGACCTCCGACGCCTGCACGCCCTTGATGGGGATCTGTTTGAGGATGGCGCGGACGTCGGTCTCCACGGAGTCGAAGCGGTATCCGTCGGGAAGCTCCGCTTCCACGGGGACGACGCTGTCGAAGGTGTAGTCGTCCGTGCCCATGCAGATCCGGAGTTTTCCGGCCACCTTCTCGTACGCGCCGATCTGGCGGCCGCGGAGCGCCATCGCCAGGATCGTCCGGCCCGCCACGCAGGACTCCGTCCGCGTCGCGTCCTTGCGGATGGCCTGGAGGATGGAGGCCTCCTCGGTCTTCGCGCGCGCGGCCGTGTCGTAGAGGGCCGCCACGACGACGATGCCCCCCTTCTGATCCGCGTGGTACATCGACTGCTCCGAACCCGCGACCAGCCCCGTCTTCGACAGGACGGAAGGGTTGAGCGATTCGATCATCCAGTCCTCGGGGAGCTCGCCCTTCTCCACCGTCAGGCTGTCCAGCGGCACGTCGGGCACCAGGGCGGGAAGCCCCAGTTTCTTCTGGAGCATCTCGACGAGCTGCGCGAACGCGTAGCGGTTCTGCGGGTGGATGGCCCAGGCCAGGACCAGCAGCGGGCCCTTCCGGTGCGTCCACTTGTGCTTCAGCGGCTCGAGCCCGAGGAACGTCTTCTCGATGCGCTCCGCCGCGGGCGTCTCGATCGCGGCGAAGGCGACCGACCAGCGCCACCAGGCGGCCACGTACCCCTGCTTGATCTCCGAGCGGTCGATGTTCTGAAGCCCGACGCCGTCGAGATTCTTGATCAGGATGTCGATGTCGGCCGGATCCTTGACCGGCATGGGGTTGCGCGGGAACTCGGTGCCGGTCTGCTGGTAAACAAAGCCGCCCGGCCGCTCCTCGGGGGAGAAGTAGAGCTTCGTGAGGTCCACCGCTTCCACGGGAGCGTCGACCTTGACCACCGCCGGCGGCGTCGGGGGCACGATCGCGGGGGGCGTCGCCGCCGGAGGGCTCTTGAGGAGGGCGACGCCCGCGAGGAGGACGGCCGCCGCGGTGACCACGCCCATGGCGATCATCGGGCGATTGGCGCTCTTCTTCGCAGGCTTGGGGGTGATCACCGTGGGCATATAAGACTCGGCCGAAGTCCCCACGGTGGTCGCCTTCGTCACGGCGTCCTTGATGTCGCCGGCGTTCTGATATCGCCGGTCGGGCGACTTTTCCAGCGCTTTGAGGACGACTTCGTCGAGGCGGACGTCGATCTTGACCATCTTGGAGGGCATCTCGAAGCGGCCGATGGGCAGCTCGCCGGTCAGCATCTCGTAGAGGACGACGCCGATGGCATAGATGTCGGCGCGGTGGTCGACGGACTTCGGGTTCTCGACCTGCTCCGGCGCCATATAGTGCGGGGTGCCCATGACCATGTTGGTCATGGTCAGGTTGACCGGGGCGTCGGCGCCGACGAGCTTGGCCAGACCGAAGTCGGCGATCTTCACGCGGCCGCGCTTGTCGAGGAGGATGTTCTCCGGCTTGATGTCGCGATGGACGACGCCTTCGCCGTGGGCATATTCGAGGGCGTCGCAGATCTGCGGGACGATCTTCAGCCCCTGCTCCGGGGTGAGCTTCCGGTCGCGGAGGATCTGGCGGAGGTTGGTGCCGTCGATGAACTCCATCGCGAAGAAGAAGAAGCCGCCCTCGGCGCCGAAGTCGTAGACGGCGACGATGTTGGGGTGGCTGAGGGAGCCGAGCGCCTTGGCCTCGCGGATGAAGCGGTTCTGGAAATCGGGGTCGAGGGCCAGCTTCAGGGGGAGGATCTTGAGGGCGACCATGCGGTCGAGCGCGGGCTGGCGCGCCTTATAGACGACGCCCATGCCGCCCCTGCCCAGCAGTTCGAGGATCTCCAGCCCGTGGAACGACTGGCCGGTCTTGAGAGGCAGATCTTCAGGCGGGGCGGTGGGTTCCGTCGACTTCTGCGCGAACCCCGCCATGCACTTGGAGCAGAGGTCCCCGGAAAAGAGGCTGCCGCAGGTGGAGCATTTTTTCATGGTATTCATATCCCCACCCTGCATAGAAGCCTCTTTTCTCCGTGGTTACATCGACGTGATGATATTCCTGCGCCGCAGGATTGTCATCAGTTCAGGCCAGTGCCGCAAACAGTTCCTGGAGTTCCTCGTCCACTTCGGCTTTCCGCTCCACCGTCCGGGCGACCTCCTCCTTCAGGAGGTCCCGGTAGCGGCGCCGGGAGCGGTGGATGATGACCTTGACGTTGGATTCCGACAGCCCCAGCCGGACGGCCACCTCCTTCAGGGTGCCCGGCTGGCCGGCCGTGATGTATTCGCGGAGGGCGTCGAAACGGGGGCCCATCTCGTCCTTGAGCACCGTCAGCGCCTGGTTGATGAGCCCCACGGCCCATTCCCGCCGGTATGTCTGCTCGGGGCTGGCCTCCCCGGCCCGGGTCAGCATCTCCTCGGCGCCTTCGAAGTCCAGGCTCAGGGGTTTTACCCCGCGCTTCAGCGCCTTGCGGCGGTCGTATTCGTTCGACAGATAGTGCTCCAGGCAGGCGAGCAGGAAGCTGCGGAACTTGCCTTTGGTCTTGGTCACCCGGGCCAGGGAGTCGCGCTCGATGAAGTCGCCGAAGAAGCCCTGCGTCAGGTCCTTGGCGTCCTCGACGTCATGCCCCTTCCGGCGGATGTAGTAGTAGCACGGCTTCCAGTACCGTTCCACCAGCGCGCCGAGTTCCTTCTTGTCCCGCGCCTTCAGGATGATGGTCCAGGCAGTCTGACCGAAGGTCCGGTCCCCGCCTCCCATCGTGGTTTCGCGTCCCATGCGTTGTCGTCCAGCGACCGTCCCCAGGGGTCAATCCGGGATAAAACAGACGGTCTGTTTTATTCCGGGTGGGACAGGGTGTCCCGTGGATCCCGCAGTTCTGAATACTATAGTATTGGCTTCCCTTTTGCTTGACAACACTTCGCGGGCTGATGCATATGTAGCCTCATCTGGGGGAGAATCTAGCCTTGAAAACACGTACGATTCTGTCATGGGGGGGCGTTTTTGCCTTCCTTCTGCTGCTGGCCGGCTCCGCCCTGGCCCAGGACCAGGACCATCCCGGCATCTGGTTGCCCTTTTCCGCATCCTCCTATGCGGACGAGATCGACGGGCTGTACCGCCTGATCTTCTGGCTCACGACCGGGATGTTCTTCCTGACCGAGGGTCTGCTGCTGATCTTCTGCGTCATCTATCGGCGCCGTCCGGGCCATCGTCCGACGTATACCCACGGCAACAACACGGCGGAAATCGCCTGGACCATCATCCCCGCCCTCATGCTCCTGGGCATCGCGATCGTGCAGATCCCCACCTGGAACAAGATCAAGAAGGATTTCCCGGCGGCGAACGCGACCGACGTCACGGTCATCGACTTCCTGGGCGAGCAGTACAAGTGGAACGTCCGCTACCCCGGAGCGAAGGAGAAGTACAAGGGCGACTCCGAGTACACCAACCTCTCCAACGTCCACATGCCCTTCGGCAACACGGCCCTTTTCAACCTGCGCTCGAAAGACGTGATCCACAGCATCTTCATCCCCCATATGCGGGTGAAGCAGGACGCGGTCCCGGGACTGCGCCAGAAGGCCTGGTTCAAGCCCAACCGCTTCTTTCTGGTGGACCTGAAGAAGCCCCTCGAGTCCGACGGACGCCACTACTACGAGATGGTGCGCAACGAGTGGGTCAAGAAGGAATACAAGACCCAGCCGCGGGAGTTCGTCAATCTCGACCCCAACAATCCCAACAATCCCAACAAGGACTTCATCACCGGCGGCAAGTACTTCGACAAGCGGATCGCCGTCCTGGGCCACTATGAAAAGAACGGCATCTACGAGGTCGCCGTCATCAACGGGGTCGCCAAGAAGGTGAAGGTGCTCTATCACGGCGGAGTGACGGACGGCCAGATGGCCGACTGCGACTATGCCCTGGGCATCTTCGAGATCGCCTGCGCCGAGCTCTGCGGGATGGGCCACTACACGATGCGCGCCTTCCTGTACGTCGAACCGGCCGCGTCCTTCGACTCCTGGCTCAAGTCGGAAGTCGAGGACGCCAGCGAGCCGCCCGTGGCCTGGAAGTTCTGGAGAAGCTGAGAGACACTATGAGCGACGCACACGATTCCGGTCACGGTCACGAGGAGATGGGCTTCTTCCGAAAGTACCTGTGGTCCACCAACCACAAGACGATCGGCAAGCAGTTCCTGATCACCAGCCTGGTGTTCCTCTTCGTCGCAGGCTTCCTCGCCCTCTCGCTGCGCTGGCAGCTGGCCTTCCCCGGCAAGCCCCTGCCGATCGTCGGCAAGTACGTGTTCTCGACGGCCGCGGAGCGCCAGATCGCGGAGGAGAAGGGCCCCGACTCACCCCAGGCGCATGTGCTGGGCTCGGTCAAGCCGGAGCAATTCACCGGCCTGACGTCCGTCCACGGCCTGCTGATGATCTTCTTCGTCATCATCCCGATCCTGGTCGGCGCGTTCGGGAACTTCCTGATCCCGCTGCATGTGGGAACGCACGACATGGCCTTCCCGGTCCTGAACGCCGCGAGCTACTGGGTCTTCTGGCTGGCCTGCATCATCGCCCTCGGGGGCCTGCTGACCCCGGATCCGACGACCGGGGCGTTCAATCCGGCCGCGGCCGGCTGGACGATGTACGCGCCGCTGTCGGCCGTCCCCTGGAGCTCGCCGGGCAACTCGACGGGCATGACCTGCGTCCTGACGGCCGCCATCCTGGTCGGCTTCTCGTCGATCATGGGCGCCGTCAACTACCTGACCACGATCCTGAAGATGCGCGCTCCCGGCCTGACGATGTGGCGTCTGCCGCTCACGACCTGGGCGCAGTTCATCACCGCGGTCCTGCAGCTCCTGGCGACCCCGGTGCTCGCCGGCGCGCTGATCATGCTGACCTGCGACCGCCTGCTCGGAACGAGCTTCTTCGTGCCCGGCAACCTGGACGTGTCCGGCAAGGCGGTCGAGCACTCGGGCGGCTCGGTGCTCATGTGGCAGCACATCTTCTGGTTCTACTCCCACCCCGCCGTGTACATCCTCGTGCTCCCCGCGATGGGCATCGCGAGCGACTTGCTCGCGGTCGGCGCCCGCAAGCCGATCTTCGGCTATAAGGCGATGGTGTTCTCGATCGCCGGCATCGCCGGCCTGGGCTTCATCGTCTGGGCCCACCACATGTTCATCTCGGGCATGAAGCCCGGCCTCGGCACGGCGTTCATGATCTCGACGATGATGATCGCGCTCCCCAGCTCGATCAAGGTCTTCAACTGGCTGGGCACGCTGTGGAAGGGCTCGATCCGCTTCGACGTGCCGACCCTCTGCGCGCTCTCGTTCGTGTCGATGTTCATCATCGGCGGCCTGTCGGGCATCTTCATGGCCGCGACGCCGGTCGACATCTTCATCCACGACACGTACTACATCGTCGCGCACTTCCACTACGTCGTGTTCGGCGGCTCGCTCTTCTCGGTCTTCGGCGGCATCTTCTTCTGGTACCCGAAGATGTTCGGCCGGATGATGAACCACACGCTGGGCAAGATCCACTGGTTCCTGACGTTCGTGTTCTTCAACGCGACGTTCTTCCCGATGCACATCATCGGGGCCGGCGGCCACATGCGGCGCATCGCAACGCTGATGGAGTACGAGTGGCTCAAGCCGTTCCAGGGCTGGAACCGCATGATCACGATCAGCGCCTTCTGCCTGGGCTTCTCGCAGTTCATCTTCCTCTTCAACTTCTTCTGGTCGATGGTCAAGGGCCGCAAGGCCGAGGCCAACCCCTGGCAGTCCAACACGCTGGAGTGGACGGTCCCGTCCCCGGCGCCCGAGCACAACTATACGCCGGTCCCCACGGTGCACCACGGCCCCTATGAGTACGGCGTGTCCGCCGACAAGGACTGGCAGGCGCAGACGGAGTCGGGCGGCACCGCCCCCGCGCACTAAGAGCGACCGTGAGTGAGTTGAACGTCAATAACGGGATCCGGCGCTTCGCCGCGCTGACGGCGGCGGTGACGCTCGTCCTCATTCTGGCCGGCGGCTTCGTGACGACGACCCGCACCGGCGACACGATCCCCACCTGGCCCAAATCGTGGGGCCAGTTCGAGGGCGGCTGGTGGGTGGAATGGTCGCACCGCGCCGTCGCGGGCACCGTCGCCCTCCTCGTCGCCGGTCTCGCGATCACCCTGCACCTGAGGGAACCGCGCGCCTGGGTGCGGCGGATCGGGTGGATCGCCCTGGGCGCGGTCCTCGTGCAGGCGCTCATCGGCGGACTCCGCATCTATGTCCCCAAGGCGGCGGTCGCCATCGTCCACGCCTGTTTCGGCCAGCTGGTCTTCTGCTGCATGGTCGCCATCGCGCTCTTCGTGTCCGAGGCGTGGCGGAAGACGCCGCTCGATGCGGCCGCGTCCGGCGCGCGCCGTCTGGGCGTGATGGCCACCGTCTTCGCGTTCCTGCAACTCGTGGCCGGCGCGGTGACCCGCCACACGGGCGCCGGACTGGTCGTGCACCTGGTCGGTGCCGGTCTCGTCCTGCTCCACGTCACCCTGCTCGCCTCGCGCCTGATGCTGACCCCGCTCCGTCGCGGCGCCCATCTCCTGACCGGGATTCTGGGCGTCCAGCTGCTGCTCGGGTTTGCGGCCTGGGCGATCACGGCCGGGGGCTTCGTCCGCAGCCATGAGTCGCCGCTCGTCTCGATCGTGACCATCAGCAGCCATGTCGCCGTCGGCGCCTCGCTGCTGGCGGCGTCGCTCGGCCTGACCCTGATGTGTCACCGCGGCGCGGTCTCCGCGCCCGTCGCGGTGGGGGCGGCGAACGCATGAACCCCACGACGCTCGAGGCCGTCCACCAGGTTCCCGTCGTCCGGGCGGCGGCGACGCCGACCCGCCTGGCCGACTTCATGACGCTGACGAAGCCCGGGATCACGGTGATGGTGACGATCACGGCCGCGGTGGGCTACTACGTCGCCTCGCACGGGTCCTTCGACTGGAAGATCTTCCTCCATATGGTCGGGGGGACGCTGCTCAGCTCCGCGGGGGCGGCGGCGTTCAACATGCTCATGGAGCGGAAGCTGGACGCCCTGATGGACCGCACCAAGGCGCGGCCGCTGGCGGCCGGGCGCATGGCGCCGGTGGAGGCGGCCGTTTTCGGCGGCGTCCTCTGCGTCGCGGGCCTGTCGTGGCTGGCCCTGAAGGTGAACCTGCTGACCGCGGCCTTGTCGGCGGCGACGATGTTCAGCTATCTCGCCCTGTATACGCCGCTCAAGACGAAGAGCTCGGTGTGCACGCTGGTGGGGGCCATCCCCGGGGCGCTGCCGCCGGTCATGGGCTGGGCCGCCTCCCGCGGCTCGGTGGACGTGGGCGCGGGGGTGCTCTTCCTGATCCTGTTCTTCTGGCAGCTTCCGCACTTCCTCGCCCTGGCGTGGATGTATCGCGAGGACTATGCGCGCGGCGGATTCCCGATGCTGCCCGTCGAGGAGCCCACGGGGGCGAGCACGGGCCGCCAGGTCGTGCTGCAGACGCTGGCCCTGGTCGTCGTCAGCCTCCTGCCCTTCGGATTCCAGATGGCCGGCGAAGGATATCTCATCGCGGCGCTGGTGCTGGGAACGGCGTTCCTTGGCTTCGGCGTCGCGTTCGCCGCCGAGCGTTCGAGGGACCGGGCGTCCCGGCTCTTCCTGGCATCGATCACGTACCTGCCGCTCCTTCTGGGAGCGCTGGCTCTTCTATAAGAGGGTTTCATGGAACAAGCTGCGGCGGCGGCCCACGGCCACGGGGAAGACGACCACGTCGCGTCCTTCGAACGGGCGCGGCTGGCGATGTGGCTCTTCCTCGCGTCCGAGATCATGATGTTCGGCGCCTTCATCGCCGCCTACGTGGTGCTCTGGATGTCCGCGCCGGGCGGCGAAGGCACCGCGTTCGACAAGCATCACCTCAGCTGGAAGATCGCCTGCTTCAACACCGCGGTGCTGATCCTCAGCTCGTTCACGATGGTGAAGTCGGTCCAGGCCATCGCCCAGGGCAAGCGCGGAAAGTGCGAAGACTACATGATCGCCACCGCCGCCCTCGGCGCCCTCTTCCTCTGCGTCAAGATGTACGAGTACTCTCTCAAGTTCGCCGACGGCCTCGGGCCGGACACGAACGTCTTCTACGGCTGCTACTTCCTGATGACCGGCTTCCACGGGATCCACGTGCTGATCGGCGTCATCCTTCTGATCTGGTGCGCGTTCTACGTGAAGCGCATGGACGAACACCATTACGCCCCCGTTGAAAACCTCGCGCTGTACTGGCACTTCGTCGACCTGGTCTGGATCTTCCTGTTCCCCATCGTTTACCTGCTCCACTGAGGGAGGGCGATATGTCTTCTGAAGACCATAGCAAGACGTACGTCAATGTCCTGGCCGCCCTCGCCGTGGGCACGGTGCTCACCGTCGGTGCCTCGCTCGTCCACTTCGGGCACTGGGGCAACATCGCGGTCGGCCTCCTCATCGCGACGATCAAGGCGTCCCTCGTCGTGATGTTCTTCATGCACCTGAAGTACGAGCAGCGCTGGTGGGCCGGGATCGTCCTGTTCCCCGTCCTGCTCGTGTTCATCATCATCGGCTCCAACCTGCCGGACACCGGCCTCAACGGGAAGAATCGCGACGGGGACATCCTCTCGGAGCCGCTGCCGGTGATTCCGCATGCCGGACATGCAGGCCCCGCGCCGGCCCATCACTGATTGAGCGTCGAGGTCGACGGCCTGACTCACCGCTACGGCGAGCGTGTCGCGCTTGACGGCGTCTCGTTCTCGGTCAAATCCGGAGAAGTCTTCGGCCTCCTCGGCCCCAACGGCGGCGGCAAGACCACGCTTTTCAAGATCCTCTCGACCGCGCTGACGCCGACCGCCGGCAGGGCCCGGATCTCGGGGGTCGACGTCTCCGAAGCCGGGGTCCGCCGGAAGATCGGGGTCGTCTTCCAGGCCCCCAGTCTCGACCAGAAGCTCAGTGTCGCCGAGAACCTCCTGCACCACGGCCATCTGTATGGTCTTTCGGGGTCGGGACTGCAGGCGAGGATCGGCGAGGAGTTGAGCCGATTCCACCTCGCGGACCGGGCGAAGGACCGCGTCGAGAAGCTGTCCGGCGGCCTGCAGCGGAGGGTCGAGCTGGCCAAATCGCTGCTCCACAAGCCGGAGGTGCTGCTGCTCGACGAGCCGTCGACGGGGCTGGATCCCGGCGCGCGCCGGGATTTGTGGGACGCGCTGCGGGGCCTCCGGGGGGTGACGGTGCTCCTGACGACCCACCTGCTGGAGGAGGCGGAGCGCTGCGACCGGCTGGCCATCCTCCATAAGGGGAAGCTGGCGGCGCTGGGCGAACCCCTGGCGCTGCGCTCAGAGATCGGCGGCGACGTCGTCACGATCCGGGTCCGGGACGCCGAGGGGCTGGCCGCGTCGATCCGGGAGAAATTCGGAGAGACCGCCCAGGTCGTCCAGGGCGTGCTGCGGATCTCGAAGGACAGGGGCTACGAGTTCGTCTCGAGGCTGCTCGAGGCCTTCCCGACCCTGATCGAGTCGATCACGGTCGCCAAGCCCTCGCTGGAAGACGTCTTCCTCTCGAAGACCCGGGAGTTCTGGTCATGAGCTCCACAAACAGGACGGTCTTGTTTGTGGGAGGCGGATGGCGATGATGCTCGCGGCCTATACCCTGTGCCGGCGGGACCTGGTGCGCTTCTTCCGGCAGCGGAGCAGGGTCATCGGCGTCCTGGCGACGCCGCTGATCTTCTGGGGCCTGATCGGCTCCGGCTTCAACTATATGCAGTACCTGTACCCCGGGACGCTGGTCCAGATCCTCCTCTTCACGTCGATCTTCTCCACGATCTCGATCATCCAGGATCGCCAGCAGGGATTCCTGCAGGGAGTGCTCGTCGCGCCGGTGTCGCGGTCGGCGATCGTCCTGGGCAAGGTGCTGGGCGGGACGGCGATCGCGCTCACCCAGGGGGCGCTCTTCCTCCTCCTGGCGCCCCTGGTCGGCATCCGGCCCGCGCCCTGGGGCTGGGCCGCCGCGCTGGGGGTCATGAGCCTGGTCGGCTTCGGCCTGACGGCGCTCGGGGTGCTGCTGGCGTGGCGGTTCGACTCGGTCCAGGGCTTCCATTCGATCATGAACCTCCTGCTCCTGCCGATGTGGCTGCTCTCGGGCGCGGTCTTCCCGCCCGAGAAGGCGATCCCCTGGGTCCGCATCGTGATGGTGGGCAATCCCCTGACCTACGGCGTGGGCGCCCTTCGCCGGGTGCTGACGGGCGAGGGCATGGACCTCGGCCTGGGCATCGGCGTGTCGGCGGCCTTTGCGGCGTTCATGTTTGTCCTGGCCGTCCTTTTCGCCCGCCGCCGCTGATCCGGAATTGTCGCGCGTCCGACATCCGGAGTGTAGACTAAGCGTATTCATGGCGCAGATCCTCGCCGTCGACGACGACCCGCGCATCCGGAAGTTCGTCGCCGCCACGCTCAAAGCCGCGGGCCACGACGTCACCGCCGTCGGCGACGCGGAATCGGCGCTCGCCCAGCTGCTCATGTCCCGCCCCGACCTCTTCCTGCTCGACATCAACCTCCCCGGCATGCACGGCCTCGCGCTCGCGGAGAAGCTGCAGTCGCAGCGCGGGACCTGGTCGATTCCGGTCGTGATCCTCTCCGTGCGGACGGATCCGCGCGACAAGGTCGCCGCCTTCGCCTCGGGCGCCGTCACCTACCTCGAGAAGCCGTTCAAAAAGAAGGACCTGGTCGACGCCGTCCGCTCCGCCCTCGAATATGCCGCCCGGCGTCCCCGGCGGAACTAGTTCCGCCGTATCATAGGGAGATCCGGAGAACCCCATGACGAAGAAAGCCTCCCGCCTCTGTCCCGAATGCGGCGAGACCGTCGGCCGCCGCGGCTTCCTGCGGATGGCGGGCGCCGGCGCCGCGGCCATCGCCCTGGCGGGGTCGCCCCTGGGGTGGGCGCAGGAGCCCAACCGGACGGCGGAGGGAATGATCAAGGAGCTCTACGCCGGCCTGGACGCCGATCAGAAGAAGGCCGTGATGCTGCCGATGGACGCCCCGGAGCGGCTGAAGCTGTACAACGCGGCGATGGGGAAGAAGATCGGCGAGGTGTATACGAAGTCCCAGCAGGAGTTGGTGGGCCGGATCCTGAAGGCGCTCTCCTCCGGTGAGGAGGGCTGGGCGCAGATCAGCCGCGGCGGCACCTGGGACGCGTCGAAGGCCTTCGAGAACTGCGGGGCCAATCTGTTCGGGGATCCGGCCGGGAAGTTCACGTGGGTGTTCAGCGGCCATCACCTGACGATCCGCTGCGACGGGAACTCGGAAGAGGGCGCGGCCTTCGGCGGCCCCCTGTATTACGGGCACAGCCCGAACGGTTATAGCGAGCGCAACCTGTTCAACTACCAGACGAAAAGCGCGATGGCGGTCTATGAGTCCCTGGACAAGCTCGACCGTCAGCAGGCGCTCGCCTTCGAAGACCCCGCGGAAGGCCTCCCCTCCCTCAAGTTCCGCTGCACCTGCGATTCCACCCCCGGCATCCCCTACAGCAACCTCAGCAAGGAGTCCAAGGGGCTCGTCGAAAAGGTCATGCGGGACCTCCTCTCCCCCTACCGGAAGGGCGACGTCGACGAGGTGATGGAGGTGGTGAAGAAGACGGGCGGCATGGAGGCCATGCACCTGATGTTCTTCGCCGAGAAGGACGCGAAGGCGAGCCAGCCCTGGTCCTTCTGGCGCCTCGAGGGCCCGGGCTTCATCTGGAACTTCCGGGTGCTGCCGCACGTGCACACCTACGTCAACATCTCGTCGAAGGTCTGACCGCGCCGTCGCGGCTCCTCGACTCTCCGTCCGGATTCTACCGTGGAGCTCTGCCGCCCGGAGCTAAAGGGACGGAGAGCGCTGAGGCGCTTCCGCCGGCGGGATGGGGACCCAGCGCCGGGCGCCGCAGGCGAACATGGCGCATTCGCGCGTGTAGTCCCAGCAGCCCTGATGGTGAGGGGTGCGGCAACTGATGCACAGGACCACCTCCGACTCCAGCGCAGACTGACAGACCGGGCAACGCCCGCCTGTTCCGACGCCCACCGAGAGGATGGAGTAGCCCCCCTGACGGGCGGCCTCCCGCAGGGCGCCGACGAAGATCTCCGCGGCGGAGAGCAGGCTCTCCAGATCCTCCCGTCGCACCAGCATGCGAGGGATGCGGATGCGGAGATCGCCCAGCGTCAGAATCACGCGGCAGAATTCCCCCGCAGGGACCTTCAGGAGGGCGTCGGCGACGCGGTCCCGCCGTTCTCCCGAGAACAGATCGCCGATCAGGGTGATCGGCTCGGAGCGGGCGAGAAATTGGGCATCGAATCTCGCATGTCCCGTCGGGATCGTGCGGCCGCCGATGAGCCGGCCGCCCCGGCTGAGGTTGGGCAGGATCCGGAGCGTGCCTGGCGCGCCTTCGTCGATCTTGAAGGACGCCTGAGTCGTTGGGCCTTCCAGGGACCAGGCCATCGCCACGGCGCCGGCGTTCCGGGACCCGCGCCAGCGGATCGAAGCGAAGTCCGGACCGGGCTCCGCGGGGCTTCCCAACAGGCGGGTGAGTTTCACCGCGAGCTGCCGGATGGCGCGCCTGCGCCATAGACCCGCGACCACCCGGTCCAGCCCCGCCAGGGCCATCCCGACAAAGATGAGGAACGACCCCATCAGAATTCCGACGGTCTGCGCAAATCCGATCTGCCTCGAGACGGCGACCGGTGCGATGACGAGAAAAAGCCCGCAGAGGATCAGGAAGCCGCCGACCGTCCAGCCCATTCTCCGGAAAGCGCGGTCAATCGGCGACAGGGAGCTGCGCACGCAACTTATTCTATCCTTCTTCGTGCCGCCGGGAAGTATCTCCCGACTGCCCGTGCCCTCCGGAATTCGGCCGCCCGCTCATTTTTCCTGCCGACTTTTCTGCCCCAATCCCCACTCCCCGGGTGGAAGGACCGCGACGGCGCAGGTCGTAACGTCACGTTACGAAACGTAACGTGGACAGCAGCGCCTGAATAGGTCACATCGCAGAACCCGCTGCGGAGAAGCGAGTTGTGATTTCGGGCCTTGTGGCACGAGGCTTGCTCCGTCCCGGAGGGTGCGACGGTCGTCCCGATGGAGGCCTCCCATGGTCGGCGCATTTCTGTTCCTCCTGCCCCTGGTCCCGTACGCGACGTTCCGCGCGGGCGAGACGGTCCCGCGTTCGCTCTTCCCGGCGACGAAGTCCGATCCGCCTCCGCCACCCCCGTTCGGCTGCCGGGTGGAGGCGCCGGCGCGCGACGGCGACGCCCCCGCATCGCCCTTCTCGGCGCGGCGCATCCGCGAGACGTCCCGCGGATGGGAGTGGAAGAGCCTCGAGACACCCGGCTGGAAGCTCCTGATGACTCCGTCGTTCGTCGTGCGCGGCGACGTCCCCATCGACGATCTGCGCACGGTCGGCGCCACGCTCGAGGAGTTCCTGAGAATGGCCCGGGCGGCGCTGGGCGGCGACGATTCGGGGCTCATGTTCTCCGCCCGCGTCTTTGCCGGCGCGCGCGAGTTCCGCCGGTATGCGGCGCGATCGGGCGCGTCGAACGCCGAATCCTTCTACGATCCCCGCAGCGCGGAGCTGGTGGTCTGCCTGGAGGGGCCGCCGTCGCCGCTCTGGCTGCAGAAGACGCTGGCGCACGAGTTCGCCCACGAGTACATGGACCGCGTCTGGAAGCGGACCGATCCGCTCTGGTTCGCCGAGGGCGTGGCCGAATACTTCGCCAACTTCTCGCTGCGCGAGGGACGAGCGGTGGCCGGCGCGGTCGATCATCGCGGCGTGCTGCTCCTCAGGATGGACGAGCCGCTTCCCCTCAAAGACTTCTTCAAGCTGGGCCGCGACGAGATGTACGGCTTCCGCTTCGCGCACCACTACGCTCAGGCCTGGTCGCTGGTCCACTACCTGTTCACGCGCGAAGACGGCGTCGTCGATCTGCTCCTCCGCGGGACCGTCCCTCCGAACGTCGAGGAGCTGGAGAAGGGCTGGAGGGAACACCTCGAACGACTGGAATAGAAAGGAGCGATGCGCCATGAAGAAAATCACCCCGCGGGAGGCCTACCAGCTCGCCGGCGAGCTGGCGCTGGACCTCCACCGGAGCATCCGCTGCACTCCGGGAAGTCAGGACTATGAGCTGGCGATGGAGCTGCGGCACACGGCCCAGGACACCGCGATGAATCTCTCGCCGGACGTGGAACGCGAGGACGGGATCGACGCCGCCTGCGGCTCGGTCGCGCGCCTCGAATATGGCCTCATCCTGGCGCGGGATCTCGGCCTGTTCCCGAAGGCCGGCGTGCAGGAGTTCCAGGAGCGCGCGGCCGACCTGGGCAGGCGGCTTCAGAAGATGAATTCCAAGCTGAGGGCTTGAGCTCTTTGCTGGATCGTGGACGTAGCCCTGCGCGTCCTTCCGGGCGCGCAGGGCTGAAATTTGAAGGTTGAGGCCCCGTAGCTCAATCGGACAGAGCGCGACGATTGCGACCGTCGTGGTTGGGGGTTCGACTCCCACCGGGGACACAATCGGGTGGGGAGCGTCGCACTCCCCACCCTTCTTGATCCATCCGACGATCAGCCTTATCCTTCGGATCAGGTCGCAATCACCGCATGCTCCGGTGAGCTGGCGGGAGGGCGCCGTGAAAGCGGCGCCCGTTTCGTTTTAAAGGCTCTTACATCCCCATTCCGCCCATTCCCCCCATGCCTCCCATCCCACCCATTCCGCCCATTCCGGGCATCATGCCGGGCATCGAGGGCATGCCGGGGTTCGGGCCGTCGCCCATCCCCGAGGGGATGTTGTCGACGATCTTCGGCTCGGGCTTCTCCGTGATCACCGCCTCGGTCGTCATGAAGATGGCCGCCATGCTCGCCGCGTTCTGCAGCGCCAGGCGCACCACCTTGCGGGGATCCAGGATGCCGCCCTTGATCATGTCCTTGTACTCGCGCTCCTGGGCGTCGAAGCCGAAGGCGTAGTCCTTGGACTCCTCGATCTTCTGGACCACGACGCTGCCGCGGTCGCCGGCATTGTCGGCGATCTGGCGGACGGGCATCTCCAGGGCGCGGCGCAGGATCTGCGCGCCGATCTTCTCGTCGCCCGAGAGCTTGAGGGCGTCGATCGAGCGGCGGGAGCGGAGCAGCGCGACGCCGCCTCCGGGCAGCACGCCCTCCTCCACCGCGGCGCGGGCCGCGTGGAGCGCGTCCTCGAGCCGGGCGCGCTTCTGCTTCATCTCAATCTCGGTCGCGGCGCCCACGTTGATCTGGGCCAGGCCGCCCGAGAGCTTCGACAGGCGCTCCTGCAGCTTCTCGCGGTCATAGTCGGACGTGGCCTGCGAGACCGCGTTCTTGATCAGTTCGATGCGCCCCTTGATCGCCTCGTCGGAACCGGCGCCCTCGATGATCGTCGTCGCTTCCTTCTCGATGATCACGCGCTTCGCCGTCCCGAGGTCCTTGATCGTGGCGTCGTCCAGCGTCACGCCGATGTCCTCGAGCAGCGCCTTCGCGCCCGTGAAGACGGCGATGTCCTCCATCAGCTCCTTGCGGCGGTCGCCGAAGCCCGGCGCCTTCACGGCGCAGGAGACGAAGACGCCCTGCATCCGGTTCACCACCAGGAGGGCCAGGGCCTCCGCCTCGAGTTCGTCCGCGATGATGATCAGCGGACGCTTGGTCGGGGCGACCTTCTCGAGGATCGGGATCAGCGCGGCCGCGCTGTTGATCTTCTTCTCGTGGATGAGGATATAGGGCTTCTCGAGCTCGCACACGAGCTTCTCGGGCCGGTTCACGAAGTACGGCGACATGTAGCCCTTGTCGAACTGCAGGCCCTCGATCCGCGTGATCTTCGTGTCGATGCCCCTGGCCTCCTCGACGGTCACCGCCCCGTCCTTGCCGACCATGTCGATCGCGTCGGCGATGAGCTTGCCGATCTCGGGGTCGTTCCCTGCGGCGATGGTCGCGACGTATTCGATGTCGTGCTTGCCGGACACGGGCTTCGCCGACTTCTCGAGGTCCTTCTGGACGGCGTCGACGGCTTTCTGGATGCCGCGCTGGAGGGCGATGGGGTTGGCGCCCGCCTCGATATGGTGGAGCGACTCGATGAAGATGGCCTCGGCCAGCACGGTCGCGGTCGTGGTGCCGTCGCCGGCGGTGTCGCCGGTCTTGATGGCGACCTCCTTGAGCAGCTGGACGGCGGCGTTCTGGAACTTGTTCGGGAGCTCGACCTCCCTCGCCACGGTGACGCCGTCGCGGGTCACGAGCGGGGCGCCCCACTTGCGCTCGATGGCCACGTTGTGGCCGCCGGGGCCGAGGGTGACCTTGACGACGTGGGCGAGCTGCTGCACGCCCTCGAGGAGCGACGCGCGAGCGTCGCGACTGAACTCCACGAGTTTGCTGGACATTATTGTTTCTCCTTCAGAACCGATTCCATCTTCGCCTTCATTTCTTTGCTCAGCGGGATCTCCCGCTTCTTTTCGTCGAGGAACTTGAGCTCGCGGGCCCCGGTGTAGCCTACCAGCGTCACCTCCGCCGTATAGCGGACCTTCTCCTTCACGCCGGCCGCGTTCGACTTGAGCGTCGCGTCGCAGGTGAACTGCTGGAGGCGGTTCTCCGCGTCGACGCTCAGCTCGAACCGCGCGCTGGACTCCTTCCAGTCGAAGGCGTCCTTGCTCGTCTGCTCCTTCATGATCTTTTCGATGTCCTCGCCGCTGAAGTTCATCTCGACCACGCCGGGCCGGAGCAGCTTCGCGGCCCCGGAGTGGCGGGCGATCACCGTCAGGACGTCGTCCGGATTCTGGATGCCGCGGCCCGCGCCGGGCATGCCGATTTCGTCGGCGGTGATCCAGTCGCCGACCAGCGGGTGATACACCCAGGCATCCTTGGGGCCGATCCGGACGATCATCTTCTCGTCGCCGCCGGACGCCGTATAGTGGACGAAGAGGACGCCGGGGTGGACCCAGACGCACTGGCCTTCGTAATTGAGCGGGGCGCCGCTCGTCGTCAGCTGCGCCTTGAACCTGGTCTCATAGCTCTTCTGCGTCCGCGTGTTATAGGCGGCATGCTCCAGGACCGACTTGGGATCCTTGGGATCCAGGTCCTTGCCCGGCCGGGCAGGCGGATCCGCCTGGCAGGCCGCGAGAACCAGCGCGGTCAGGGTGAGAGACTTCATAAGGGCCTCGTATAGTAGCCATCCTGGGGGGCCGGGTCAACTCCGGGACCGAGGGTTAAGACGATCCGCCGGCGTATTTGGACAACGCCAGTTTGAGGTTTTCCTTGGCCCGGAAAAGGACGGACTTGACCGCCTCCAGCGACATCCCCATCGTCTCGGCGATTTCGTCGTAGCTCATGTCTTCATAACGCGCCAGAATGACCGCCATCCGCTGGTTCTCCGGAAGGGCGTCGATCGCCGCCTTGACCGCCCCCTGGAGCTCCGACCGGGACAGCCGCGCATCCGGGTTTTCCCCCTCCGGCTCCTCCATCATGTCGTTGATGGGGGCCGCCAGGGTCGGCTGGCTCTTCCGCGCCCGGATCTCGTTCAGGCAGTGGTTCACCGCGATCCGGTAGAGCCACGTCGAAAACTTCGCCTTCGGTTCGTACTTCATCCGGGCCCGGTAGACCTTGACGAAGATGTCCTGGGAGACGTCCTCGGCGCGCGACGCGTCCCCGAGGTAGCGAAAGACCAGATTCAGGACCCCCCGCGTGTGTTTCTTGACGAGCTCCTCGAAGCAGCGCTCCTCCCCTTTCTGGAACCGAAGCATCAGCTCGATGTCGGGATCGCTGAAGTCGGCGCTCATGAGGTAGTTATACGCAGCGTTGCCGGTTAGATTCCCACGCTCCCCGGAATTCCCCCCAACTGATTCTAGCACGCCAAAGCGGTTCCAACCATTTGCCCGGCAACGGTTTGAGGTGATGTCAGGGCTGCGCCTCGGCTTCATCATCACCGGCCCCCATCTTGACCCCCTCCCCGGGCAAGGCTATAGTTGAACTCGTGAGATCGATCGCCGCCATCGCCCTGCTCCTCCTGGGCGCGTGCTCCAAGGACGGCCCCATTCCGCTGGCCGAAGCCCAGAGCCGCGAGATGATCCGCGACACCATCAAGGCCTTCCACGAGGCCAGCGACAAGGGCGACATGGGAACGATCAAGTCGCTCCTCGACTCCGACGTCTCCCTTGTGGTCAGCCATGAGGATGTGATCCGCGGCTACGAAGGAGTGACCAAGGCGCTGTCCGATCGGATCAAGTCCTACGACGGCCCGCGGAATACGATCACCGGCAAGGAAGTGATCAAGATCAACGGGGACACGGCGCTGGTGACCTACATCGCGAACGTGGGCACCCAGCGCGGGATCATCACGGCCGTCTACCACCGCACGAAGGACAACAAGTGGCTGCTCTCCCATCTCCACGACACCTGGTCGATGCCCGCAAAGAAGTGACGTGACTCCGAAAGTCTCCCCGACCCGTCGTGCGATCACCCTGCTTGGCGCCGCGTGGATGACGCTGACGCTGATCCATATCCTCCTCCAGGGCATGGCCCCCCGGAGCATCCTGGGCGATCCGCTGCTTCCCTTCTGGGCGCGCTGCTCCCTGCTGGCCACCGAAGGCGGGCTCCTGGCCGTCGCCCTGGCCGGGATGGCCCTCCTTCACCTGACGCTCTCCCTCGCCTCGGCGCGCCTGTCGCGCCGGCTCCGTCCCCTCATCGAGGTCATCCGCTGTCTCGCGACGGCCTTCGTGCTGATCATCCTTGCCGCGAGCTGGTGCATGTTCTGGCTGAGCGGCCAGTACCTCGACGGGCCCGGCGTCCGCTTCGCCTGGAGCAACCTTTCCACCCTGATGGCCTACGCCACCCGGGTCCACCCCTTCCTGGTCTATGGGATGCCCTGCCTGCTGCTGGTGGCGGCGGTCTTCGCCTGCGAAGGGATCCCGCGCTGGTTCGGCAAGCTCCCCGCGCGGGTCGCTCCGCTGATGGCGTGGGCCTCGGCCGGCCTGCTCGTTCTCACCCTCGCGACCGCGGCCGGCGGCGAAGTCGGTCACCGCTACTCCACGAAGAAAGTCACCGATGAGGGGACCGGGACCGTCTATTCCCGCGACGATCTCTATCGCTTCCGTCGCAACCGCAACGCCGGTCCTCTCGTCCACTGCATTTCGCGGACCCTGGAATCCGGAGATCCCCTGGATACCGACTCGTCCGATCCGCCTCCGGTCATCCGGAGCCGGCCGCGGATTTCCATGGAGGACTATGTCGCCACGACCGACGCCGCGAATCTGAATCGCTGGAACGTCGTCGTCGTGCTGGTGGATTCCCTCCGGGTCGACCAGCTCCGGGCCTGCGGCGGACCGCGCGAGGTCATGCCCGCGGTGGAGGCTCTTGCGCGCGACGGGAAGGTGTTCGCCGACTGCGTCTCGCAGGCGAGCCACACGGACTATGCCGCTCCGGCCGTGTTCTCCTCGCACTATCCCCTCCGCTCGCGCGACGTCTACCGCTACCCCAAGGATCCTCCCTATCCGCGCGTGATGATCTACGACGTGCTCAAGGCCCTCGGCTGGCGGACGGCCCTCTTCTCGTCGCAGAACGAGGAGTGGGGCCAGATGCTGAACTATCTCCAGACGGGCGGCCTGGACGTCTGCTTCCACTCCAAGTCGGTCGGAGTCTCCGACGCGGCGACTGCGGATCGCCCCGCATTCGCCGGCGCCCTCGACGATTCGGTGACGGTGACCGAGGCCCTGAAGTGGATCGACGGGGCGCCGGAAGTACCGTTCTGCCTGTATCTGAACCTGCAGAACTCCCATCTGCCGTACGACGTGCCGAAGGAGTTCCGGCGCCGTTTCGCCCCGCCGGACGTCGACGTCAAGATCTCCATCGGCTGGTACCCCAAAGAACAGACCGCCCTGGTGAAGGACGTCTATGCCGACAGCCTGGCGTATGTGGATACCCAGCTCGACCGGCTCTTCCGGCGCCTGAAGGAAAGCGGGCAGTGGGAGCGCACCCTGGTCGTCGTCACGGGCGACCACGGCGAAGCCTTCTATGAGCACGGGTCCGCCGCCCACGCCAACGGCGTCCACCAGGAGGTGATCCGCGTCCCCCTGGTCTTCCATGCACCCGGTCTGGAGCCCGGCCGGGAGGACCGCCCGGTCGAACTGCTGGACGTCGCCCCCGGCGTTTTTCACCTGCTGGGACTGCCGGTTCATCCGAGCTTCCAGGGCAAGGACCCCTTCTCCCCGATCCGGCCCGACCGTGCGCGCTTCTCGATCTGCGACAGCCCTTGGAGGACGCAGATCGCCGTCCTCCGCTCGGGGTTCAAGATGATCCGCGACGGCGATACGGGCGCTTCCGTGCTCTACGACCTGGACCGCGATCCGGGGGAGAAGACGGATGCGATCGCGTCGCATCCCGAGCGGGCCCGGGAGTTGAAGGCGCTGATCGGTGCCTGGCGGCGCGCGCAGCTGGAGTACTATGAGAATCCTGTCCGCCAGAGCGGGCAGTATCCTCCGGTGCTGATCGGGGACTGAAGGGGCATTCTTGACCGTGTCTTCCGGCACGGTTATCATGAATCGGGTTTCCGCGCGAGATCGGGTCACCGCATCCCCCAGGAGGTGTTCGTGCCTTCACCCGCCCCGAGCGTCAGCGGCGAGCTTCCCACGAAAGCGGGGATCGTCCGGGCCACGATCGTGCCCGGGGCGGGGCGGAACCAGATCCAGTCGGTCACCTTCGGCGGGACGTTCAAGGCGGAGCCCGCCGGAGTGCTGGCCCGGCTGGAGCAGTCGCTGGCCGGGACCACCATCGACGAGGCGCCGGGGAAGATCGAGGACTTCTTCGCCCAGAATCCGCGCGCGCTTCCGGGCGTCGAGCCCGAGGAATTCCTGACGGTCCTCACGCTCGCCTTCATGAAGGTGCGGCGGACCATGTCGACCGCGCCCGATCCGTCGGCGTGGAAGAAGACGCCTTAACCCCCCCTTCGGACATGCCGGAGTCCTCTGCGGTCGTCGTGAGGCGCGCGCGCATCGAGGACGTGGAGTCCATGGTCCTCCTGTGGCGTGAAATGTGGGACTTCCACGTGCCGCTGGATCCGCGCTTCGAGATCACCGCGTCGGCAAACCTGGTCATGGGCAAGTGGTTCGAGGACACGATCCCGAACGACCGCGCCCTTCTGCTGGTGGCGGAGGAGAAGCCCGGCCTGCTCCTGGGCTACTGCCACGCGATGATCATGGAGAATCCCCCTCTGGTCCCCCGGCAGTACTACGGATATGTGTCGGAGCTCGCCGTCCACGAGCGCCGGCGGGGCATCGGGACTCGTCTCCTGGACACCGCGCACGCGTGGTTCCGGGAGAAGGGGATGTCGCACGTGGAGGTCGTCGTCTCCGTCCGGAACGCGGTCGGCGGAACCTTCTGGCGCCGGCAGGGGTACACGGAATTCCTCGAGCGCCTCCGCCGGGAGCTCTGATCGCAGCGTATACTTCTCCCGGCACCATGACAGGGAACGAACGCGGGGCGAGAATCGAACGGATCCCGCTCGCGTCCATCCGCTCCCGCCGCTTCCCCTCGCGGAGTCCCGCCACGGACGACGATCTTCAGCGGCTGACCTCCTCCATCCGCGAGCACGGGCTGCTCCAGCCGATCCTGGTCCGCTCGCTGGGACGGGAATACGAGGTGGTCTGCGGCCAGCGCCGTTTCCAGGCCTGCCGGGCGCTCGGGATCGCCGACATCGTCGCAGTGGTCCGCGTGCTGGACGACCGTCAGGCCTTCGAGATCGCCCTGGCTGAGAACGCCCGGCGGAGCTCCCTGAGCGTCGAGGACCGGCAGGAGTCGCTGCGCCGGCTGCTGGCGATGTATCCGGGGCGGCCGAGGGAGGAGCTCGAGACCTGGCTCGGAGCGGAGGGGCAGCCGGCGGGCGCGCCGCTGCTGAACTGGCTGGACACGCTCAACGAGAAGGAGCAAAAACCGGAGCCGGTCTCGGTGGTCGTCGCGGAGAAGTCGGCGGTCGTCGAAAATCCGGCCTCGGAGGTCGAACACACGATTTCCGTCTCCCCGCCCGCGGATGCAGGCGAGACGAAGGTGCTGGTGCACACCGGCGAGGGGAGCCCCGGCGTCGTCGTCCGGTCGAGCCTGATCTGGCGCGTACGCACCCTGCTCAACAAGCTCACGAAATCGGGCAACCTCGACCACGAGCTCCTTGACGGCGTGGTCGACGACCTGATGCACCGGCTGGACCACCAGTCGACGCCCGACTTCCTGGACCTCACGTATCACGGCTCGCCGCGCCGCTACGTCTCGCGCCACTGCCTGAATGTGTCGAAGCTGGCGATGTTCCTTGCGCGGTCGCTGGGGATGGGGCCCGAGGACATCCGCGAGATCGCCGTCTGCGGCCTCCTTCACGATGTCGGGATGATGAAAATCAAGCAGGAGGTCTTCACGAAGCACGCCGCGCTGGACCAGGAGGAGTGGGAGCAGGTCCAAGGACACCCGATCGAGGGTGCCCTGCTCCTCACCAAGGAGGTGGTGCTTCGCGACGTGGTCGCGCGCGTGGCGCTGGAGCACCACGAGAAACCGGACGGTTCGGGCTACCCCGCGGGAAAGAGGAAAACCGAGACCCATCTCTACGCGCGCCTCATCAACGTCGTGGACACCTATGGGGCGATGGTCTCCCCCCGCGCCCACCGGCTCCCGATGCTGCCCTATCAGGCGATGCGCGTTGTCATGGACGACGGCGCCAAGGGCATGCTCGACTGGGACCTGGTGCAATCCTTCGTCCGGGCGCTCTCCATCTACCCGATCGGCAGCTACGTGAAGCTCGAGGGCGGGGAGATCGCCCGCGTGGTGCGCTCGCAGCCGGAGATCCCCGAGAAGCCCGTCATCGCCGTGGTCGCCGACGCCCAGCGGAACCTGCTGCGCGTCCCCGTCGAGATCGACCTGGCGATGACCGAGCCCACGCCGAAGTTCGAGCCCGTCGCCTCCCCCCTCTGAGCCGCGGCCCGGCCGGACCCCGCCCCGAAAAGTGAGCAACTATTCACCTTGCCGGGACACGGCGGGCCTGGTGCAGCGTAGGATAAGGTACCGTGAAGCATCTGACCCACGAGGAGCGCCGGAAGCGCATCGTCCGCGGCGCGATGTCGGCCTTCGCAGAGTCCGGGTTCCGCGGGACGCGGAGCCGCGACCTGGCCAGGGCGGCGGGGGTCAGCGAGGCGCTGATCTTCAAGCACTTCCCGAACAAGCGCGCGATCCAGAGGGCCATCATCGAGGAGCGGATCCGGCAGACCGGCACGTTCCTCCCCGCGGAGCTTCGGGAGATGACGCCGGAGAAGGCCCTGGTCGCCATCGCGACGCGCGTCTTCGAGGCGGCGGAGCGCGATCCGACCTTCATGCGCCTGCTCTATTTCGCGGGGCTCGAGTCCGAGCCGCTGGCTCCGATGTTCTTCAAGCGGCGCGTCTCCGGGAACATCGGGGAGGTGGCCGCGCTGGTCCGGTTCTGGATCCGCCGCGGCCTGGTGCGCCGGTCCCTGGACGCGCGGCTCTTCGCGTGGAGCTTCATGTCCTGCCTCGGCCAGCTCGTCGTCGTCCGCCACATCTTCGGCGTCAAACGCCTGTCCGACCGGCCCGGCGACCCGGCGTCCCGGATCGTGTCGATGTTCCTCCAGGGGGTGAAGGCGTGAGGTGCGCCTCCTGGGTCGCGGTTGCGGCGGCGCTCCTGGGAGCCGGCTGCCGTTCGTACTCCGCCGAGTCGGTGGACGCCCTCTACCGCGAGGTGCTCCAGTACGACGGCCGGGACGACGCCGCCGCGGCGAAGCTGCCGTCGGAGACGGTGTGGAAGGGCGTCGAGGCGCGACAGTTGCTGACCCTGGCCGATGCGTACCGCATCACCCTCGCCCAGGGCGAGCAGGTGGCGCGGGCAGCCGAGGGCTTTCTCCAGAGCCTCGCGGTCCAGGACCAGATGGTCGCCTCGATCCTGCCGCGGCTCGACGTCCAGGGCACCCAGTTCTTCCAGGACCGGGTGCCCGGCGTCGTTCACGTCGGGTGTCATGACGACGTGCTCCACCCACCGCCAGCTGGCGCTCCTGCTCACGCAGCCGCTGGCGGTCGCGGTGATCGGCGGCCTCATCGTGTCGACCCTGCTGACGCTTTTCGTGGTGCCCGCGGTCTACCGGTGTTCAAGGACCTGAAGGGGTTCTTCGGCGTCGGCCGGCGTCCGGCCGCGGTCCCGGCCCCGGCGGAGTCCCCCGGGGGCCGGTCGTAGCAGGCGATTCCCCTGGACCCGCCCCCTGGGCCGGGGATATTATTAGGTTGTACGACCAACCTAATAAGGAGGTGCGGTGGGAAGGCCCTCGAACACGGCGGCGCGGCGCGAGGAGATCGTGGGCGGGATGGTCCGGGTCATGGCCCGGCGTGGATACGGACGCGCGACGATCGCGGAGATCGCCCGGGAGGCCCGCGTCCCGCAAGGCATCGTCCACTACCATTTCGAGGACAAAAAAGAGATCCTGATGGGGGTGATCGGACGGCTGTCCCGCATCCTGGCGGAACGCTACGAGCGGCGGCGCCGGCGCGCGGGACGGACGGAGACGCGCGGGAAGCTGTTCGCGTGGATCGACGCGCACGTGGCCCTGGGAGCCGACGCCGACCCCACGGCCATGGCCTGCTGGGTGGCGCTGGGGACCGAGGCGCTGGGCGACGCGAAAGTCCGCGGGGTCTACGAGCGGGTCCTGCGCGAGGAGCGAAAGGCGCTCGAGGAGCTGGTGCGCGAGGCGCTCCGGGCGGAGCGCCGCGCGGAGGCGGGCGCGCGGAGGATCGCGACGACGCTCCAGGCCGCCGTCCAGGGGGCCTTCCACCTGGGCTGCGCCGCCCCCGCGACCGTCGTTCCGGGGTCGATGGCTCCCCTGCTCCGCCGGGTGGCGGAGGCGTTGATGGACGGAGAACCGCGATGGAGATGAAGGACCGCTGGATCCGGTGCTGGAAAGCCGCCGGTGCGACGGGCGACCCCGTGCCGCCCTGGGAGGCTCTCGCGGCGCGCTATGCGGAGCCGCACCGCGGGTACCACACCCTCCGGCATATCGAGCACTGCCTGGTGGAGTTCGACCCGGTCCGCGGCCAGGCGCTGGACCCTGTCGCCGTCGAGCTCGCGGTGTGGTACCACGACGCCGTCTACGACACCCGACAGCGCGACAACGAGGAGCGGAGCGCGCGTCTGGTGGAGTCCGTCCAGGGCCTGCCGGCCGCGTCCGCCCGCCGCGCCGGCGACCTCATCCGGGTGAGCACGCACAAGAAGCCCGCCGCCGACCGCGACGGGAAGCTCTTCACCGACATCGACCTGGCCATCCTGGGCCAGCCTGGGGATGTCTTCCAGGACTATGAACGCCGGGTGCGGGAGGAATACGCGTGGGTTCCCGAGGCCGACTTCCGCGCTGGGCGGGCGCGCATTCTCGAGACCTTCCTCGACCGTTTTTCCATCTACGCGACCCCGTATTTCCAGGAGCGCTATGAGAAGCGGGCGCGGCTGAACCTGACGGCCTCGCTCCTGGTGCTGAAGGGAGGGTCGACATGATCCGCATCGACGACTGGGGCGTGCGCCGGGAACTCTCCGCCGGCGAGCGCGAAGAAGTCTCCTGGGAGGACCTGACCGAGGTCTCGATCGTGACAACGGACGACGGCCCGTTCGTCGAGGACGTGTTCTACAGGCTGGCGGGCCGCCAGGGCGGCTGCCTGGTCCCGCAGGGCGACCGGAATGCAAGGCGCTGCTGGAACGGCTCCAGCGGCTTCCGGGCTTCGACAACGATCAGGTGATCCAGGCGATGATGTCGACGGAAAACCGGACGTTCGTCTGCTGGCGCCGGTCCTAACGCGACTTCTTGCCGGCAGGCGCGGGCTTCGCCTTGCGGGGCACGGGCTTCGGGCCGGGAGCCGGCTTCTTCGGGGCGGCCTTGGACTTGGCCTGGGCCTTCGCCGGTCCCGCCTTCGCGGCGACCGCGGCGTGCTTCTTGTCGTCCTTCTTGTGGTGATGGTCGTCCTTCGGACGGTCCGGCGGACGGCGGAGCTCTTCGGTGATGCGGACGTCCACTTCCCGCTTGAGCAACGGCGGCGGCAGGACGCCGGCGTGCAGGATCGACATGTGGAAGAACGTTTCGGTGAAGCGCGTCTCCATCCGGTCCTTCGCCCACTTGCGGAGGTCCTTCATCTTCTCGCGGCCCCACCAGTGCAGGGTCGGTACGCCGGGCTGCACGACGTAGCGCCGCGTCTCCGCCTCGGCGCAGACCCGGTCCATGCCGAGGTAGTCGATCAGCGTCTCGATCGATTGCTGGTACGTCATCTTCCCCACGGAGATCTTTGCGTCGATCATCACGCGAACGGCGGCGAGAATCGACGATTGGAGCTGCATGAAGCGCGACGGCGGCGTGTCGTCGTGCCCCATGTCCTTCGCCCGCTCCTCGCAGTACATGGCCCAGCCGCCGGCGGAGGCCGTGTCCTCGTAGATCAGGCGGGGCATCGACGCGTGCCGCGCGGCCCACGACGTCTGCAGATAGCGGCCGGGATATCCCTCGCGGACCGCCAGGCTGGAGAGGGAGCCGTAGTTGTGCTCCTTAAGCTTGTCGCTGTCGCAGTCCCCGGGCGTCACGAACAGATACCCGTCCTGCTTGGCCTCGAAGCGCGCCGGCGCCCAGGTCCCGCCAAACGGCTGGAAGTGACGGAGGAACGACGGCGTCTCGATCACGTAGAGCTGCTCGCCCTCGGGGAACTGCGCGTACTTGGAGCGGTTGACGAACTGGCGCGTCTTCTGGACCGCCTCGCGCACGTAGCGCAGCACCCCGTCGAAGTTCTCGGAGTGCTGCTGCTTGATCATGTCGCGGATGTCCTCGAGCGGCGTTTTCCGCTTGATGGCCTTCGCGACCTCCTTCTGGCGCTCCTTGATCTTGTCGATCTCGGATTCCGCGAGGGAGGCGATGTGGCCCGGGGACACGTCCATGCCGCGCACGTGCAGCAGCTTCTTGTAGCGGTCTTCGCCGATCGCGTACGGCTCGCGGCAGTCGGGCAGGACGTCGACGATGAGCCAGTCGCTGTAGCGCTCGAGGGCGTTCTGGGTCTGGTCGATCAGGCGGTTCAGGTCGCGCTGCGGCGTCGCGGGCAGGTGCTCGCGGCCGATGTCCTTCAGCAGGTTGAAGAAGCCGGGCAGGCGGGTGATGGTCTCGAGCTCGATCTCGACGAACTGCTTCACCGGGGTGCGCAGGCGCGAACGCGACTGGTCGATGTACTTCGGCATCTTCTCCAGGCGCTTCATGATCGCGCGCATCCGCTGCCCCAGCGGCGCGTAGTTGCGGGAGAGGATCTGGAAGATCGACTGTCCGAGCACCGTGGGCGCCTCGGGCTGCGTCTCCCAGTAGCGCAGCACGTCGCGGTCGAAGATCCAGTTCTTCAGGAGATGGATCGCGAAGTCGCGACTGACGCCCTGGAGGGGCTGCAGCTTCTTCGGGTCGAGCTTCTCGAACTCGGCCAGCGTCCGCTGGAGGAACTTGATGTCGTCCAGCTGCCGTTCCAGCGAGCCGTCCGGCATCTTGTCGTCGTAGTCGTCGTGGAATCCGAGCGAGGTCCCCAGGAGCGGGTTGCGATGCAGCCACTCCTTGAAGAAGTCCTTCTCGAGCTTTTCGAGTCGTTTGGTCTGATCCATTTAGGAAGCCAATACCTTCTTGAGATTCTGGGCGAGGACGGGGACGATCTCCATCGCATCCCCCACGATGCCGTACGTGGCGGCCTTGAAGATCGGGGCGTCCGGATCCTTGTTGATCGCGACGATCACCTTCGACGTCCGCATCCCCGCCAGGTGCTGGATCGCGCCGGAGATCCCGATCGCTATATAGAGGTTCGGGGACACCGTCTTCCCCGTCTGACCCACCTGTTCCGAGTGCGGCCGCCAGCCGTTGTCGACCACCGCGCGCGACGCCCCGACGGCCGCGCCCAGCACCGCCGCCAGCTCGTCGCGCACCTTGAAGTTCTCCGGCGCCTGCAGGCCGCGCCCGCCGGAGACGATGACCGACGCTTCCGTCAGTTCGACCTTCCCCTGCGCCGTCGCCGAGACCTCCTTCACCGCCGACCGGAAATCCGCCTCGTCGAACGCCACCGCCAGGTCCTCGACCGACGCGGTTCCGCCCGACTCCTGCGCGGGGAAGACGTTCGGCCGAAGCGACAGCACCGCCGGCGCTTTTTTGAACGCGACGGTCGCGTAGGCCTTCCCCGAATAGACCGGCCGGCGCGCGGTCACCTTGCCGCCGGCGATCATCACGCCCGTGCAATCCGCCGCGGCGGCCGTGCCCAGCAGCGCACCCACCGCGCCGGCCAGATCGCGCCCCATCGCGGTCGCCGCCATCAGGATGGCGCCCGAACCGTGCTTCTTGTGGGCTTCGACGACGGCCTTCGCGAAGGATTCAGACGCGTAGTGTCTCAACCGGGGCGACTCCACGGCATACACCTGCGCCGCCCCGTACCGGCCCAGCGTTTCCACGTGGGCTTTGATCCCCTCCCCAACCAGGGCCACGCCGACTTTGCTCCCCAGCGGCTTCGCCAGGCGCGCCGCTTCCGAGAGCGTCTCCAGGCTCGATTTCTTGAGCTTGCCGTCCCGCACTTCCGCGAAGACGAGGATGTTCATCAGAGGACTTTGGCTTCTTCTTTGAGCAGGCGAACCAGCTCGGGGACCGCCTCCACGCCCTTCCCGACGATCCTGCCGGGCGGACGTTCCGGGGGCATCTCGAGCTTGACCACTTCCAGCGACGACTCGAACGCCGCCGCCGCCACCGACTCCACCGGCTTGGACTTCGCCGCCATGATGCCCTTCATGGACGGAAACCGCTTGTCGTGGATTCCATTAACGCCCTTCTGCACTGAAATCACGCAGGGAAGCGACACTTCGATCGATTCTTCCCCGCCCTCGATCTGCCGGCGGCACTTTGCCTTCGTCCCCTCGACCTCAAAGGAGGTGCAGACGTTCACCCGGGGCAGCCCCAGGATCTGCGCCACCATCGTGGGGACCTGGAACGCGTCGTCGTCGATCGCCTGCTTCCCGAAGAAGATCACGTCGAAGGGCCGCCCCTTGAGGGCCGCCGCCAGCACCTGCGCGACCGCCCAGGGGTCGAAATTCGCCCCGCCCTTGATCATCACGCCCTTGTCCAGGCCGATCGCCAGGGCCTTCCGCAGGGCCACGTCGTTGCCGTCGGGGTCGACGGTGATTCCGACCGTCTCTCCGCCGGCCTTCTCCTTCAGCCGTAACGCCAGTTCGATGGCCAGCTCGTCATACGGGCTGATGGTCCACTCCACCCCCTGGGGATCGATGGACTTTCCGTCCGCGCCGATCTTGACCTTGGTGGTGGTATCGGGAACGCGCTTGAGGCATACGGCGAGATTCATGGGCGGGCGCTATTATAGGCATTGCGATTGGACCATCAAGAGAAAATCCCGGACCTCCTCCGCCGGGACGTCCTATTATAGAGAATGAGCCCCCTCCTCCTGGCCGCCCTGGCCCTGCTGCCGGCTCAGACCGAGGACTTCCAGAAACGCGTCCGGATCGAGGGCGGACGGGTCCTGGCCGACGACCAAGTGCTCTATGAGGGCCCCTGGAAGAAGGCCGAGGTCACGGTGGTCGACGTCGGGGGCAAGAAAGCCCGGGTCCTTTTCGGGGATCACGACCCGTGGCGGCAGGTGGTCGTCACCGTCGACGGCGAGGAACGCGTCCGGCTGCCCGTCCGGACCCTGGAGAAGCCGGTCGCCTGGCCCCCCACCCGGCTGGAGGAAGTCCAGCCGGTGCTGAAGCGCCTGACGGAGACCATCGGGACCAGCAAGACCTTCATCTGCCTGCTCTCGACCGCGAAGGGGGACGTCGAAATCTACCGGGGCCCCGAGTACGAAACCCGGGCCGAGCGAACGTCAACTTCGTTTACGGTCTTCCTGAACGGCGAGGTCCTCTACCGGATTTCCAGGGGGGAGAAGCCTCCCGCCCGGGTCGAGGACGTGGTCATGGCGATCAACCTGAAGCGGGTCAAGGTGGGCCTGGGGGTGGTCCGGCCGGTGCCGGGCCTGTCCCGGGGCTGTGACCTGCACGCCCTTTATCTGACCAAGAACGACGCCAAGGGGCTGAGCGCCCACGAGGAGGATCCCCGGGGAGTCGGGTATACGGACGACGGTGCCAAAGCAGGTAAACGGTCCGTGATCAGCCCGTTCCCGCCACACGAGTCGCCGGTCGAGGCCGTCGAGAGCCTGATGGCCACCCTTTATCACCGGGTCGCCCTGCTCAACCCGGCGGTCGCGGAGGTCGGGGTCGGGTGGGCCTATCGAAAGGACGGCCTGGGATTCCTGGTGGTCGACGTCGGGGGCAGCGCCGAAGGCCGGCCGGATCCGAAGCTCTACCCGATTGTTTACCCCGTGAACGGCCAGGAGGAGGTCCCTCTGGATTTCGGCCTGGGCGCCCGGGAGAACCCCAATCCGCTGCCCGAGGATCGGGACGCGGCGGGATATCCCGTGACCCTCCAGATCCCCGAGCGCACGGGGCGGGGCTGCGATGCCGACCTGCGACTGTTCACCGGGGAAACGGAAGTGGCGTGCTGGCTCTCCACCCCGGATGCGCCCGCTCGGAAGGACTGGCCCCAGCCCGGGGTGCTCTGCCTGATCCCCCGGGAGCGCCTGAAGGCGGGGACCCTCTATACGGTGCGGTTCCGCGACCGCCTGTCGGGCCTCGACAAGGAGTGGTCGTTCAGCACCCGCAGGTAGGCCGGACGCGCCGAATCCTGATTTTCACCCCCCGGGATGCCGCGCTCCCGTACTGTTCTCGAAGGGATCATGAACGAAAAGCAGCTGATCGACCGCTGCATCCGGGGCGAATCGGGGGCGTGGGAGCAGCTCGTCCGCGAATTCGGCGCGGCCGTGCACGACGCCGCGCGCTTCACCCTGCGTCGGGTCCTCGGGTCGGCCCACGACGAGGATGTGGAGAACGTCTACCAGGGCGTGCTCCTGGGTCTCTGCGACCGGGACGCGCACCGGCTCAAGCTCTTCCAGGGGCGATCGAGCTTCAAGACCTGGATCACGAGCGTCACCGCCCGCTTCGCCCTGAACTACATCCGCACCGAGAAGCGCAAGGGTTCGCTCAAGTACACGGCGCTCGACGCGTCCGCGTCCGACCTCCCCGACCGCGACCTGCAGGGGGGCGATGCCGACGAGCGCGAGCGGATCCACCAGGCGCTCGACCGGATCCCGCCGCGCGAGAAGCTCATCCTCAAGCTGTTCTACTTCGACGGGCTTTCCTACAAGGCGGTCGCGGAGATCCTGCGCATCCCCGTCAATTCCGTCTCGCCCCTCCTGATCCGCGCGAAGGAATCGCTCCGGAAGCACGCGGAGATTCCGTGATCGCTGTACGAGCGATCCGGCGCGCGGTGTCGAAGCCGTAGGCCATGAACTGCCCCGGATCGGAACAGGCGGCGGCGTACGCCGACAACCGGCTCGACGCCGCGGAGTCGGCGCGTTTCCTCGAGCACTGCGCGGACTGCGACGACTGCCGCCGCACGCTGGCCGTCCTCCTGCAGCCCCGCGACCAAGCCGCGGTCCCCGCGCCGATGGAGACGCGGGCGATGGCCGCGATCCGCCGTTCGCTGGACCGCGCGCCGCGGCCGTTCCGGCGCGCGGTCCTGCCGCGCCCCCAGGCGTCGCCGGCCGGCCTCCTCGTCGCAGCGGCGCTGCTCGTGGGCTTCGTGGGGCTCGTGCTCCTGGCGAAGCCGCAGAGCAGCAGGGTCGAGGAGCCGCGGCCGGTGGCGACGAAGACTCCGGTTCCCGGGGCGGTCGCCGTCCCCGGCACGAGACCGGCGCCGCTTCCCGATACTCCGAAGACGGAGACGCTTCCGCGGCCGGAGCCCCTCGAGCAACTGAGGCCCGCGCCCGTGAAGACCGGAGAGCTCGAAGAGCCCGGGGACCCGAAGGTCGAGATCCCCGCCGAGATCCTCGTTCGCGAGCCGGCGAAACCGGAGGAGACGCGTCCCGAGGAAGCGCCGAAACCGGTCACGCACACCGTGGCCGCGCGGGTGCTGTCCGAGATCCAGGTCACCGACATCTCGGGAAACCTAAGCGTGAACCGCAAGGGCCTCCGTACGAAGGAGCGCCTGACCGGCGTCGCGCGCCTCGCGGAGGGCGACGTCCTGACCGCGGACAAGCCCGCCAGCTTCCAGGTGGACGGTCGCCATCCGGTCGTGCTGTCGGAGAACGCGTCGATCTCCATGGCCTATGCCGCCCAGGAGCAGGCGCCGTGGCTGAAGGTGCACGCCGGCGAGGCGACGGTCGAGTCGACCGCGGCGTCGCGCTGGGTCGTCACCGACGGCCAGGTGGCCGTGGCCGTGAAGCCGGCGAAAGCGCGCTTCACCGCGTCGCGCCGCGAGGCGCGGCTCGCGGTCGCGGCGCAGACGGAGACCCTCTATCTGCAGCCCGACGGCGGCCGGCTGCAGGCGATCCACGTCGGCGAGGAATTCCACGTCGGGCGCGGCGCCGCCGAGGTGAGGCCGGTCGACGCGGCGACCGCGTCGAGGCGCTCGGCCGCGTTCGAGGCCTCGCGTCCCCGTCAGCGGACGATCTTCTACACGAGCTGCGATCCCGCGGACGCGAAGCGGGAGCACTTCTTCGTGCAGGAGGGGAACTGGCTGCGGAACGACGGCCTGCTGTCGCGCGAGCGGGCGGATCACAGCGCGGCGGCCGCGATCGCCCCCAACCCGCGCTTCTCCTGGCGCGACTCGCTGACGCTGAAGTTCCGCTATATGACGAACTGCCGGTCGGTGGAGGCGCAGCTGCGCGTCGACGACAAGAAGTACATGCTGCAGAGGCCGCTGCCCGTCGACCGCCGGAATCTCGGCCAGTGGCAGAGCGCGGAGATTCCTTTTGCACTCGGAAGCTGGCCGGTCTTCTCGCGGGATGACGGCGGGAAGCAGCTGGTCGTCTCGACCGAGGACAAGTTCGACGCGATCCGCTTCGTCGTCCGGCAGCAGGACGTGTTCGGCGACCAGCGCGCCTACGTCCTCATCGACGACATCCAGGTCGTGGAGCGCGAGAAGGACTAGCGCTTCCAGAGCACTTTCACGGCCACGACGATCAGCGCGAGCACGATGGCGCTGATCAGGCAGACGCGGTTGAAGTGCCGCTCGATGAAGTCCTTCGCGCGCTTCCCGTAGAAGAAGCAGATCACGCCGATTCCGAAGAATCGCGTCGAGCGTCCGAGCGTCGATGCCAGCAGCAGAGTCGGCAGACTCAGGTTGAGCAATCCGGATCCGAGGGTGATGATCTTGAACGGCATCGGGACGAAGGAGTACAGGAAGGTCCAGAAGAACTGGTTCTGGTGAAGCAGGTCCTGGTACTTTTGCGGCACCTCGCCGATGATCTTCGCGCCGATGCTGTCCCAGAACGCGTGGCCGATGTACCAGCCGGCGGCCGCTCCCAGCACGGACGGGACGGTGTCGACGAGCGCGTACCAGAAGGATCGCTTCGGGCGCTCCAGCGAGAGGGCGATCTGGAGGAACAGCGGCGGGATGGGGAACACGAAGGAGTCGAGGAACGCGAACACGGCAAGCGCGGCGCTGCCCCAGGGGTGGTTCGCCCACGAGAGGATCCAGTGATACAGGCACTTCAGCGGATTCCGTTCGGGGGCAGGCGCTGGAGAGGTCGGCGGCGTCGGCGCGGGGTCCGCGCTATCGGCCATACTTGAGGCGTTCGGCGAGGATTTCCGGGAGGCCCGAGCTGACGATCTTCCGTGCGGCCTTCTCGACGTCGTAGCGGACGCGCGTGATCTTGATCATCTGCTCGTCCGAATCGTAGACGACGCAGACGGCGTCGGGATTCTCGTCGCGCGGCTGGCCGATCGAGCCCACGTTGACCATGATCTTCGTGTTCTCGTCGATCTTCACTTCGGTGTCCATGTTGAAGGACACGTTCTTGCGCTTGAAGAAGTTCACGGGCACGTGCGAGTGGCCCATGAAGGAGAGCGGCGTGGTCTGCTGCTCGAAGGAGAGGTGCGCGTCGTAGCTCGTCTGGATGTACTCGAAGAGCTCGGGAGAGTAGAGCGTCGAGTGGACGACCGTGAAGTTGTCGCAGTACTCGACGAGCTTGAGCGAGCGGATGTACGCCTTGTGCTCCTCGGGGAGCGTGCGGCGGGTCCACAGGGCGCTCTCGCGCGCATAGGCGTTGAAGAAATCGATGTTGAGCTTGTCGACGGCGGCGAAGTCGTGGTTGCCCGCGGTGACGGTGGCCTTGAGCCGGTTGCGGACGAGATCGATGCACTCGACGGGGTTGGCGCCGTAACCGACGAGGTCTCCGACGGAGACGTGCTTCTCCACGCCCTGCTTTTCCATCTCCTCGAGGACCGCCTCGAGGGCCTCAAGATTGGCGTGGATGTCCCCGAGAATTCCGTATTTCATCGGTCAGCGAACTTCCCGCTTCTGGAAGAGCGAACAGGACACGAGAAACACCGCGGTCACATACAGGGCCGTATAGGCGCACGACAGGCCCAGGTATTGGAGCGAGATAATCTTACCCTCGCTGAAATACATCTGCAAGTTAAAGTACCCCAGATTGGGGACCAGGTACGATGCGACGCGGCCCGCCGAGGACAGCGCGCCCACCTTGAGGTTTTCGACACTGGCGAGCATGTAACTTGAGACGTTTCCGAAGATGAAGACGAGGGTGGTGGCGCCGACGGAGACGACGGTGGGGAAGAAGGCGGAGAAGCTGACGGCGACGGCGGCGAGAACGGCGGTCTGGAAGAACGAGAGGAGGGCGCCCTCGAGGACGACGCCGCTCTGGCGAAGGATGAAGTTCTCCCAGGTGATGCGCCAGACGGTCATGAAGGGCGAGCGGCCATCGTGGCCGGCGAGCATGAGGTCGCGGTCGTGCACGGGGAGACGGGGGTAGGCCATCATCCAGAGGGTGAGGAAGAGGACGCCGGAGAGGACGACGATGCCGGGGATGAGGGCGAGGACGAGACCGGCGAACTTTCCGAGGAGGAAATCGGTGCGCCGGATGGGCTTGGAGAGGAGGGTGACGGCGGTGCGGTCCTCGAGCTCCTGGGTGACGATGAGGCCGGAGGTGATGACGACGACGATGAAGCCCCAGAAGGTGATGGTCGCCATCCCCATCTCGCGGACCATGTTCATTTCCTGGTAGAACGAGAACAGCGTGAGGAACTTCGAGCCGAAGATGGCGAATGCAAACGTGAACAAGAGGATGTAATAGAGGGGGCGGCGGGTGACGTCGCCGTACGTGGCCGCGGCCAGGATGCGCGCGTGTCGCATATGTTATGGGTTGCCCTGCTCCGTCCCGTCTTCCGGACTCATATTATAGCCGCAACGAACCGGGCCGGTGCTATAATCCCTCCGGTGCGGACCTCCGCGGTCCGCGGCATTCTGGAGAGAGAGAGGGGAAATCATGTCTCATTTCAAACGTCTCGGCATGGGTCTGGGTGCGCTCATCGGCGGAGAGTCCGAGCCGGCCGGCCCGCCCACCGCCGTCAAGTCCGCCCCCGCCGCCGAATCCGTCTCCACCATGGAGATCAATACGATCCGGCCCAATCCGTATCAGCCTCGCACCGAATTTGATCCGAAGGACATCGAGACGTTGTCCGAGTCCCTGAAAAAAGACGGCCTCCTCCAGCCCGTCGTCGTCCGCCCCGCCGGCGCCGGATTCTACCAGCTCGTCGCCGGCGAACGCCGCTGGCGCGCCGCCAAGCTCGCCGGCCTCGCGCGCATTCCCGTCGTCGTCCGCAACGTCGAAGACAAGAAAATGCTGGAGCTCGCCCTCGTCGAGAACCTCCAGCGGCGCGACCTGAACCCGATGGAAAAAGCGCGCGCCTTCAAGCAGCTCATGACGCTCAACTCCTGGACGCAGGAGCAGCTCGCCGACTCGCTCGGCATGGGACGCCCCACCGTCGCGAACTTCGTCCGCCTCCTCGACCTCCAGGTCGAAGTGCAGGACGCGGTCTCGAAGGGGGCGATCACGATGGGGCACGCGCGCGCGCTCGTCGCGATCGATTCGCGCGTGACGCAGCTCCAGAGACTCAAGCAGATCCTGGCCGACGACCTCTCGGTCCGCGCGCTCGAAAAACTCGCCGGCGCGAAATCGGGATCTTCGGCGAAGTCGGCGAAGAAGTCCGAACCCTATCTCAAGGAGTTCGAGCAGAAGCTGATGGACAAGCTCGGCGTACGCGTCCAGATCCAGCCCGACTCGATCGTGATCAGCTACACGTCGAAAGAGGAGCTGACCCGCGTGCTGAAGCGCCTCGACGTGATCTAGATTTTCTCCGGCTCTTCAAGAGCCGTCCGGGCGTCGCAGGACCCCGGACGGCTTTTTTGTTATCCTCGCGTCGGCCATGACGTCGACCGCCCTCCTCCTGTTCCTCGTCTGTCAGGATTCCGCGGCCGATCCGCAACGCGCTCGTCGTCGGCTATCTCACGGCCGTTGAAAAGGTGAAGAAGGCCGCGCTCGATCCGGCAGTTCAGTCGTTCAAGGGCGATCTCCTATCCGCGCTCCGGGTCGTCCGTTCCGTCGGCCCGCTCTCGTCGCTGCGCGCCGGGACGCATCATCACCGGAAGTTCCGGAGCGGGTCGATCGAGTGGGAGTAGTCGATCCGGCTTCCAAAGGACTATGACGGCTCGACACATTTCCCGGTCCTCGTCCTTCCCGATCATGGCTCCGTCGACGCCGAAGCGGGGATCTCCTTCTGGGAACGAGACGCGGATCATGTCGAGAAGGTCATCCTCTTCCGTCCGGTCATCATCAAGCACCAGGACGACGCGTCGCGGATCCCCGACCAGGAGCCGATGTCGCAGGACGCTGCGATCGCGTCGGTGATGCGGGACGCGCTCGTGCATCTCCGCCTGCACTACGCGGCCGACTCCGGCCGGATCTCGATGACCGGCCTGTCGCAGGCCGGGTGCTACACGTGGTACTACGCGGTCTCGTTTCCCGACTAGTTCGCGTGGAGCGTCCCGGAGTCGTCGGGCGGCCAGGTCCTGTCGCTCTTCATCGAGCCGCTGGCCGGCAATCTCAAGTCCGTCGCGGTCCGCATCCTCCACACGAAGGGCGACACCGTCACTCCCTATGCGCACGCCGAGTCGATGGCCGCCGCGCTCCGGTCGGCCGGAGTGTCGGTCGAGTTCACCCCTTATCCCTCGCGGACTACGCGACCCCCGATGCCCGACTCCATCCGGGACCCCCCGAGCTCCGGCTCCGGAATGTGCTGCCTTGGACGCTCGACCGGAGGCGGGAGCCGGCGGCCGTCTTCACTCGAGTGCTGCGGTATCCCCAGCAGGTCCTCGAGGGTCGCTTCCGGATTCTGTCGCCGGTCACGAACTTCCAGTCCCGCACGGTGATGTTCCGCGAGCAGACCGGTGAACTGTCGGTGACGGGCGCCGACGCCGTCTATCGGATCCCGCCCGAACAGGTGCCGGAGGGAAAGCAGTTCGTCGTCACCGGGAAGACGATCAAGCCCAAATCGGACCTCGACCTGCTGCTCCGGTCCTTCAAGGAGACGGGCGACCTGGACCGTCTGGCCGCCGCCGAGATCCCCCTCAAGGAATAGCCGGTTGTTCCACGTGGAACACTTCCCGTTCAGGAGTCTGAGTCGGAGAGCTTCTCATCGTCGGGAGTACGGAGCTGAACGGAGAAGGTCTTCCCGTGATTCGGGAATGGACTCAGGGAACCTGCCGCTCCGATTCCAGCCACAGGTCCGCCTCCTCGCGCGACCGGAAGACCTGGATCTTCCATTCCGTGAAGACCACCATCATCTCCCACATCCGCGCCATGCCGAAGACTTCGTCCTTCGGCGCCACGATCGCCACCGCCGCTCGCGGGATGAGCTTCACCAGCGCGCGGTCGATCTCGACGACCTGGCGAACGTGGTCGCTGTCGACCTCGAGGCGGGTGACGTCGCCGAGCAGGACCAGCACTTCGCGGACATGGCGGACCGCATCCGCGTCCTCGACCATGCCTCGGGTGGTGGCGATCAGCTCGGCGCCGGTCATGATCCCGGAGCCCGAGAGAATGAGCAGCCTCCCCGTCTCCCGGACCTCGCGCGTATACATCGCCCACCTCCGATGCTCCGCCGGTCGCAGGGATGAGGATAAGCGCGGGGATGACGGAAGGCAACGATCCGGCGGGGAATGTTCCACGTGGAACAGAGGCCGGCGGGCGGACCTACTTCTTCTTGGCGGCGCCCGTCTTGGATTTGAGGCGGACCGCGGTGTCCTTGAAGATCTTGGAATGGGACGAAGCCCGATCCGGCTCCGGCTGCTTCCCGCCCTTCCAGGGGCTGGACAGGAAGTAGTCGAACGGGAAGATCTCGTGGCTGTACTTCCCCAGCGCCCGCATGAAGCCGTTGGCGTGGATGTTCAGCCAGCCGAAGTTGGTCTTCATGTAGATGTCGACGTCGTCCCCGCCCTGAGGGAACGACTTGACCACGAGGCCCAGGTGCTCCGATCCGTCGGCGATGCGGACCACCGCGGAGATGAGCCCGATGTCTTCGCCGGCGAAACCGACGGCTTCCTTGAGACCCGGGTCCGCGTTGCCGTCCTGGCCCGGCTCGATGATCCAGAGTTTTCCGGCCAGCACGTCCTCGGCGCTGATCTCGCTCAGCTTCATAGGTTCCCCGACGTTACGCGATCCTGCCGGCCGACGGACAGTCGGCCGCAATCGGACACTCGCCGCACTTCGGTTTCCGGGCCGCGCAGATGCGGCGTCCGTGCCAGATCACCCGATGGGAGAAATCGATCCACTCTTCCTTCGGCAGAAGGCGCATCAAGTCCCGCTCGATTTTCTTCGGATCCACTTCGCGCGTCAACTGAAGTCTGCGCGAGATCCGCTGAACGTGGGTGTCGACGACGACGCCCGTCGCCTTCTTGAACCAGGTGCCGAGCACGACATTGGCGGTCTTCCGCGCGACGCCCGGCAGTTCGAGGAGCGCCTCCATCGCGTCGGGCACTTCCCCGCCGTGCTTTTCGACGAGGAGCTTCGCGGCGCCCCGGATGCTCTTCGCCTTGTTGTGGTAGAAGCCCGTCGAACGAATCCGCTGCTCCAGGTCCTTCAGGTCGGCGTCGGCATAATCCTTTGCCGTCCTGTACTTCTTGAAGAGCTCGGCGGTCACGAGGTTGACGCGGACGTCGGTGCATTGCGCGGACAGGATCGTGGCGACCAGCAGCTCCAGCGCGTTCGAATGGACGAGCGCGCAGCGCGCGTCGCCGTAGACCCGGGCGAGCGTGCGGACGATTTTCTTGAGACGTTCAGGCGTTGAGGATTTCGAGGACTTCATCCAGCTTCCGCGTGTTCAGCACGTCCTTCTCTTCCAGCCAGGCCCGACGGGCGGTGGCGATCCCGTACTCGATGTTTTCCAGGTCGCCGGTCGAGTGGGCGTCGGGGTTGATCGACATCATCACCCCCAGTTCCTTCGCCCGCCGGCAATGAATCCAATCCAGATCAAGACGGTTGGGATAGGCGTTCAACTCCACGATTTTGCCGTGCTCCCGCGCCGATTCCAGAACCCGGCCGAGGTTGATCTTGTAGCCGTCCCGGCTCAGCAGCAGCCGCCCCGTGGGATGTCCGAGGAAATCGAGATGTTCGTTCGACAGGGCCTTGCAGACCCGGTCCGTCATCTCCTGCTCCGGCATCTCGAAGCGGGAGTGGACGGAGCCGATGACGAAGTCGAGCTCGCCCAGGATCTCCGGATTGAGGTCGAGGTTTCCGTCGGGAAGGATGTCGCACTCGAGGCCTTTGAGGATGCGGAAATCCTTCCACGTCCCATTGAGGCGGTCGATCTCCTTCATCTGCTGGGCGAGGCGGGCCTCGTCGAGGCCGTTTGCATAGGCGGCGGCCTTGCTGTGGTCAGAGAGCCCCATATAGGAGAGGCCCATGGAGCGCGCTTTGTCGGCCATCGTCTCGATCGCGGCGGTGCCGTCGCTCCATGTGGAATGAGCATGGAAAACCCCTTTAAGCGACTTGAAATCAATGAGTTGCGGAGACAGCGGATGGTCGAGTTCTCCGGTGTTCTCCCTCATCTCGGGGGGGACGCAGGGGAAGCCGAGGATCTTGTAGAACCCCTCCTCGTCGCTGCATTCAAGTAATTTAGAACCTTCGAAGATTCCGTACTCGTTGATTTTCAGCCCGCGCTTCTGGGCGACCTGGCGCAGCACGATGTTGTGTTCCTTGCTGCCCGTGAAATAGACCAGCGCATAGGGGAACTGCTGCTCCGTGACGACGCGGAGATCGACCTGGAGTCCGGACGCGAGGCGGACGCTGGTCTTCGTCTCGCCCTTCCCGATGACTTCGACCACCCCCACGGCCTTGACGAAGTGGTCCATGACCTTGGGGGCGTCGTCCGCGCTCGCCAGGAGGTCAATGTCCTTGACGACCTCCTTCCAGCGGCGGAGGCTGCCCGCAATGCTTACCCGCCGAACAGTCTTGCAGGCCTTCAGGTGCTCGACCAGTCGGCGCGCCACCGGCATGGCGTCGCTCAGGAGATACTGTCCGGCGTTCTTCTGCAGGTAGGCGATGCCTTCGAGGATCTTCTTCTGAGTCTTCTCGCCGAACCCCTTCAGCCCCGAGAGGCGGTTGTCCTCGGCGGCCTTCCGGAGCTCCTCGACCGACGTCACCCCGAGCTCCTTCCACACCGTGCGGGCCTTCTTCGGTCCGAAGGACGGAATCGACAGCAGCTCCAGCACGCCGGGCGGAACCTCCTTGCGGAGCTCCTCGTAGTAGTCCATCTTCCCCGTCGTCACCAGCTGCGTGATCTTCTCCTCGAGCGCCTTGCCGATGCCGGGGACTTCGCCCAGCTTCTTCTGCTCGATGAGGTCGCGGAGGTCGGTGGTGAGGCCCTCGAGGGCCCGGGCCCCGTTCTGGTAGGCGCGGATCTTGAAGGGGTTTTCTTCCTGCAGCTCGAGGAGGTGCGCGATCTTCTCGAGAAGCTCGGCGACCTGCCTGGTGTCCATGGGGGTTCAGTCCCGCAGGAGCTCGTGGCAGACGTCGCACTTCGCCTGCAGCCGCTCGAGGAGGAAGAGCCGGCGCTCCTTGTTCTCCCAGGCGACCCCCTCGAAGTCGAGTTTGATCTTGAGCTCGAAGACGTCGAACTGCCCCTCGAGCTTCTCCGCTTCGTCTTCGTCCTTGCGGTACTTCAGCTCGCGCGCCTTGGCCGCGTTCTCGCGGATCCGCTCGAGGCGCTTTTTGATGTCGGCCTCGGGCTTCTCCTTCTCGATGTCTTCCTGGATCCCCTTCATCTCCTTGTTGTTCGCCTCCATGAAGGCGACGTACTTCTTGGTGAGCTCGGGGGTCCTGCCGCGGTCTTTCTTGTCCTGCGGGGTGGCGGGCTCGGAAATGAGCGCGAGGAAGACGATCCCGCACAGAACCCTGTTCATGCGGCGGATCGTATCACAGGGCGTTCGCGGAGTAAAGAACGCCGTCCGGACTCAGATCTGGTACATGTCCTTGAAGTGCGGGAGGTCGAAGGTGATCGAGCGTTTCGTGCCGCATTCCTTGCACTGGAGGTCGAGGCGATCGTAAGGCTCGCCCGCGGAGCTCTGGCAGAGCGCCTGGAGCTTCACGTCGAACTTCTCGGCGCCGCAGCTGCACTTGAGGCGCATGACGACGCTGTACTCCCGCGCGACGTCGCTGAAGTGCCTCGTCACCGGCTTCTCGCGCGTCGTCACGTAGCGGTCCAGAATCCCGAGCAGGTGGTGCACCATCGCGATCTCGAGCGCGGGCACCTCGAACCCGTGCCCCTCCTCGGCGAGCGCGTCGAAGGCCTGGATCGACGTGAAGAGCATGAAGTGGACGACGTAGCCGACCGGGTACTGCGGCAGCTCCTTCGCGCCCGGCGTGAGCTTCACGGCGAGCAGCTCCAGCGCCTTCGGGTCGGGTTTTTTGCGCGCGCGCTCCGCGTATCCCGAGAGCACCGCCCGGAGCGCGCGCAGCAGCCGCTCGTCCAGCGCGTCCACGACCTGGATGCCCTCGTATTCCTGGACGCTGAAGTGCTCGCCGGCGGCCCCGACGTAGCGCGACCGCAGGTTGAGGACGGAGCACGAGGCGGCGAGCACGCCCGCCGCCGAGCTCAGCTTCTTCAGCGTCTCGTCGGTCTGCGACTCGATCGCGCGCGAGTGCTGCTCGATCAGCTTCCTCGCCTGGGGCGAGATCTCCATCTTGTCGGCGGGGCGGCTCACCGCGGCGATTTCTCCTCGATCATCTGCTTCACGGAAGGCTTGAGAAAATGGAACGGCTCCACCGCGAACTCGGGATGGTCGAACGAGCCCTTCAGCACCACCGGCATCAACGCCCCTTTGAAGATGTTCGACAGGAGATCGATCGGGGCTCCGATGACCGGGATTATACTATTCCAGTCGCTCTTGCCAAGCCTCGGCACGAACACGATCTCCATCCAGTCGCCCGTAAGCCCGCAGACGCCGTCGCCGAAGAGGCTCACCGGGTATCCCATGAAGTACATCTTGTCGACGCGGATCTGCCCCTCCTCGACGGTAAACTCCAGGACCGCGGAGTCGATCTTCCGGTCCGACACGCTCGTCAGCGTGAGCAGGTGGATGATCGCGGAGAAGGCCGGCACGTCCCAGAGGTCGCCCTCCGTCACCTCGCAGTGGCCCGAGGCGATCGGGAGCTTGCCGGACTTCTTCTCGTCGAAGGTCAGCGCGAGCACGCCGTCGAAGCGGCCCGTCGGTGGGCGGGGGAAGGGCGCGCCCTCCGACATCTTCGTCACGTCGGCGTCGTGCACGTCCACCGTCATCTGCCGCACCGTGAACGGGCTCATCTTCGGCACCTCGATGTCCGCCGTCAACCGCCCGCCGTAGAAGTCGCCGCGCAGGGGATGCACCAGCAGGCGGCCATCCACGCGCGTGAGGGACGCCTCCACCGCCGTGATCCGCCAGGTCACCTCCTTGCCCGTCGTGCCCACGAAGGTGACGTTGATGATGCCGTCGTGGATGTGGACGCCGTTGCGGGGATATCCCTCGTCGGGACGGAGATAGTCCTTCCAGGGATCGTCCTTGGGCTCCTCGAGCGGCTGCTCCTGCGGCCCGCGCGGCGCCTGGAGAAAGGCCCACTCCACGTTCCACTCTCCGCCCGACTCGCGACGGACGAAGATCTCGGGCTGGAAGAGATCGACCCGCATCACGCGCAGCTTCTCGTCCCGCAGCGGGATCCCGTCGAGCGACAACCGCAGCCGCGAGGTGCGGAAGAAGAGCCGCCGATTGCCCTTGTGGTGCGTGTAGGCCTCGGCGTCGTGCAGGGTGACGTCGCCCTGGCCGTCGACGGACACCGATCCGATCGTCTCGACGGACGCGCTGCCCAGCGTGTTGTACAGGCGCTGGGCGTAGCCGTGGACGAGGCGGTGGTAAAGGATGTCGCGCGCGATCCAGTAGGTGACGGCTAGGAAGAGCAGGGCGAAGACGAAGGTGATCCAGCGGGTGCGGTTGTCCCGGCGGCGCGCCTCGGTAAATTCGGCGCGCTCGAATCCCTTCGCTTTCGCCATGGTTCTATTATAGTCGACGACCGAACCGCTATAATGGGGCGACGATGGGGTCGATACCGAAGACCGTCGGGAAGTATCAGGTCCTCGGCGCCGTCGGCCGGGGAGGCATGGGCGAGGTCTTCAAGGCCTACCAGCCCGACCTGCACCGGCACGTGGCGATCAAGACGCTGCTCTCCGGAGAGCAGGCGTCCGAGGAGTTCCTCCAGCGCTTCCATCGCGAAGCCCGCATGGCGGCGATGCTCTCCCATCCCAACATCGTCCCGATCTACGACATCGGCGCGGAAGGCAAGCTCCATTACATCGTCATGGAGTACGTCGAGGGCCGCTCCCTCAAGCAGCTGCTGGAGGAGAAGCGGCTCGATCCCGACAAGAGCCTCCGCATCGCCTATACGGTCGCCCGCGCGCTGCAGTTCGCGCACGACCGCAAAGTCATCCACCGCGACATCAAGCCCGCGAACCTGATCGTCGACACGCACGGCCGCGTCCGCGTCCTCGACTTCGGCCTCGCGCGCTCGCTGGACGGGAAGGGGCTGACCGCGTCGGGCTCGATGCTCGGAACGCCCTACTACATGTCCCCCGAGCAGGCCTTCGGCGCGCCCGAGGAGCTGGACCACCGCACGGACCTCTACTCGCTGGGCGCGGTGCTCTACGAGATGCTGGCCGGGCGCCCGCCCTTCGAGGGGGGGACCGTTCTCGCCATCCTGCGGAAGATCGAGGACGAGGACCCCGCGCCGCCGGGCGTCTCCGACCGCGTCGACGCCCTGGTCGCCCGCGCGATGGCCAAGGACCGCGACCGCCGCTTCCAGTCCGCCGCCGAGCTGGCCGAGGCCATCAAGTCGTGCCTTTCCGGCAGCGCGGCGCCCGACGGGCCGCTGACCTCCGAGGGGCGGCGCGAAACAAAGATCGTTGCCGCCGGGGCGTTCTACCGGGTCCCGCGCCGCGCCGTCTGGGCGGTCGCCGCCGGCCTGGCTGCGTGCTTCATCCTGGTCCTTACCTGGGCGATCTGGCCCAAGGCGCCGCCCCCGGCGCCGCCCGACGCGCCGAAGCCGGCGGCCGCGAAGGCCGATCCCGCCGCCGAGCTGCGCACGCTGCTTTCGCGGAAGAACGAGGTCAGCAGCGCGGAGTTCGCGAAGTTCCGCGAGGACCCGCAGCTGCGGCGCCAGATCGCCGAGCACTTCCTGAAGCGCGGGCAGTATACGCGCGCGCTCGAGGACCTGCGCGGCTACGACAAGGCCATCATGGAGCTCGCCTCCGCCCGCGCGCTGCAGCGCTTCGTCTCACCCGCGCTCTTCCGCGTCTCCATCGCCCAGCCGCGCGACATGAAGGGCCCCGAGGCCTTCCTCATGGGCGCCCTCGGCCGTCACCTCGAGGGGAAGCAGGACGCCGCCCGGCAGAAATTGCGCGCCGCCGCGAACAACGACGCGCTGCCCGCCCACGCGCTTCTCGTGCGCGCCCATATCGACCTCATCGACATCCTCCAGAACCCCGACGACGAGACGATGAAGCGGACGCTCGGCGAGCTGCGGCGCGACCTCGACCGCTCCAGCGAGCTCTACCTGCTGCCGCTCCGCGCGATCGCCGCGCAGCTGTCCGGCGACGGCCCCGCCGCGCGCGACCTCGTCAACCTGCTCTCCCGCACGGCCCCGAGCTCCGCCGAGACCTTCCTCACCAGCGCGATCCTCTACCTCAAGGCGGGTCGCATCGACATGGCCGCGGACGAGGTCGACGAGGCCGTGCGCATGGACCCGAAGACCTGGGACTCGTCGATCCTGCGCGTCTACCTGCGCTGGCTCGAGGTGCTGAATGATCCGGAGCACGAGCGCCTGGAGTCGTCGCCCGAGGGGAAGATGGACCTGGCGGAGATGCGGGAGGCGCTCGACGAGCGGCTGCGCCACGACCATTATCCCGCCGGGCTGATGCTTCGCGCGGCGCTCTTGTGCCTCGACGGCAAGTGGGAGCCCGCGGAGGAGGATCTGGGCCGGCTCTCGCGGCGCCTCAACGACCGGATGGACCTGATCACGGTGGACCACGAGCGGCTGGCGGCCTTCGCGGGCGCGGCGGGGTCGAGGAGCCGTCTCCTCGCGGCGACGGCGGACCTGCAGCTGCACCTGGGCCGGCGCATCGCGGCGCTGGCGACGTCGGAGCTGATCACCGGCGAGGAGCTGCCCGAGGACGAGAAGCGGGAGCTGCTGCGGAACAACCATATGCGGATGGCGCGGCTGCACCGCAGCCGCCAGGACAAGGCGCTGTGGCACGTCGAGCAGGCGCTCAAGCTCGGCCAGCCGCCCAAGGTCGTCCGCGAGGACGGCGAGCTGGGCGAGCTGCGCTCGCGTCCGCCCTTCGAAGCGCTCCTCAAGCGGTATGAAAACTGAGGAGTTCGAGGCGAAGGTCGCCCCCCTCCGCGAGTCCCTCGGGCGCTTCGTCTCCATGATGGTCGGCCGCGAGGCGGAGGACATCGTCCAGGAGGCGATCGCCGCGGCGTTCCGCGACGCCGCCAAGTTCGAGGGGCGCTCCAAGTTCTCTACCTGGCTCTACGGGATCGCGCCCAATCTCTGCCGCAAGCACCTGCGCGACAAGAGCCGGCACGCGACGTCGCCCGGGCAGGAGGTGATGGACGCCCAGCCCGCGCGGGGGAGGGGCGTGCTGTCCAGCGTGATCCGGCACGAGATGGCGGAGCGGCTGGAGATCTCGGTGGGGCGGCTGCCGACGTCGATGCGCGAGGCCTTCCTGCTCCGCTACGTGGACGCGATGGATTATCCCGAGATCTCGTCGATCACGGGGGTTTCGGAGGGGACGGCGCGGGTGCGGGCGTTCCGGGCGCGGGCGCTGCTGCGCGGGGAGCTGGGCTCGGTGGTCGACACGATCTGGCTGAAGAAGGAAGACGACTAGCGCCGGGCGGCGGCGTAGACGCAGGCGCGGCCGCCGCTGGCGAGGTGGTCCGTGCGCTCGAGGGGGGTGCCGAGGACGGCCTCGAAGAGCTTCTTCTCCATGCGGCAGACCTGGGGGAACTCCTTCGCGATGGCGGCGATGGGGCAGTGGTGCTCGCTCAGGCCCCGGCCCTCGGCGCGGGCCATGTAGCCCTCCTCGGCGCGGATGCGGGCCAGCTCGCGCCACTTCTCGGCGGTCGACATCCCCTTCAGGCGCTCGCGGTACGTCGCCACGAGGGCGCGGGTGCGGCGGTCGAGGAGCCGGTCGATCTTCCGGTCGCCGTCGACGTCGCGCAGCTGCCGGAGGAGGGCCAGGGCGAGGGGCCCGTAGGCCTGGGGGAAGAGGGCCTCGGCCTTGTCGCTGAGGGCGTAGAGATGGGTGGGGCGGCCGACCTTGCGTTTTTCGACGCGGACGCGGATGAGGCCCTCGCGCTGGAGCATGGCGAGCTGCTGGCGGACGGCGGTGGGGGCGACGCCGCGCAGGCGGGCGAGGGTGGGGGCGTTGGCCGGCCCGTGGATCTTGAGGAGGTCGAGGACGGCGGGCCGGTCGGCTTCGGTGTACTGCTTCATCGAAAATACTTTACCCGGAAATTACGAGCGGCGCAACGTTTTTCAGTTGAGTTTATCTAGTATAGTCAGTATAAACTGTCCAAAGTTGGATCCGGTTGCACCGAAGGAGGACGCCATGGCATTCGAGCTGCCCGCGCTGCCGTACGCGATGGATGCGCTTGCGCCGCACCTGTCGAAGGAGACGCTGGAGTTTCACTACGGGAAGCACCACAAGACGTACGTGGACAAGCTGAACGGGTTCGTCCCGGGGACGAAGTACGAGAAGATGTCGCTGGAGGAGATCATCCTGGCCTCGGGGAGCGAGGCGAAGATCTTCAACAACGCGGCGCAGATCTGGAACCACACGTTCTACTGGAACGGCCTGTCGCCGAAGGGCGGCGGGGAGCCGAAGGGCGCGATGGCGGAGGCGATCAACAAGGCCTTCGGCAACTTCGCAGACTTCCAGAAGAAGTTCACGGACACGACGGTGAACCTCTTCGGCTCGGCGTGGGGCTGGCTGCTGAAGAAGTCGGACGGCTCGCTGGACATCGTCGGCACGAAGGACGCGGGCAATCCGATGACGGACAAGCACAAGCCGCTGCTGACCTGCGACGTGTGGGAGCACGCGTACTACATCGACTACCGGAACGCGCGTCCCAAGTACCTCGAGAGTTTCTGGAAGCTGGTGAACTGGGACTTCGTGGAGAAGAACCTGAAGGGGTAGGCCGCTTCGGGGCTCACTTCACCGCCCGCGCGGCGACATGGACCAGGGGCCCGGCCGGTCCAAGGCCGGGCCCCGCCGCCGGCGGCAGCGCCGGCGCGAACGGGATCGCCGCGGCATTGCTCGCGAGCTGCACAACCAGGAACGCGAGCGCCGGAATCAGCAGATACATCGCCGAGACCGCCAGGAAGACGCTTCCCCCTCCGCGCTCGGGCGCGTCGAAAGCCTCGAGCGCCGATCTCCGCTGATTGAACGTCGAGAGCACGGTCCACCCGACGGGCCAGAGCTTGACGGAAACAAACACCTTCAAGAAATGGACGAGGACCCGCCATTGTCCGGGGAGCAGCGAAAAGAGCGCAGCCACCGGAAAGAGTCCGAGAAGGACCATGACGGACAGGCCGTAAAGGTGGGGTCCGTAGGTCAGCACCTGATAGAAGCGCTGCTTTGCTGCAAACCGGTTCTCGTAGTTCTGATTGAGTGCGGCAATCCCCCCGATTGCAACATTGACCGCTTGATCTCCGAAGATCCATCCTGCGGGGCCCAGGAGCAGCTTCGCCCAGGAAGGCACGGCTCCCGTATGCTGCGAGGTGTCCGTCAGGGAATACTCGCCCAGCGAGGCAAGCACCAGGGCGGTTTCGCCGGTCGGTCCCCCGGGCTCGTCGATGGACCTGATCGCGATTTCGTCCGTATACCGTTCCGCGAAGGCGGCAGCCTGGGTCGGGTCATTTGCCCTCGCCGCTTCCAGGGTCGCCTGGTGATGCGGGTCGCTCTGAACATGCTGCTGGATCCGCTGCCAGAGCTCGCGGCGGCGCTCCTCGCAACGACCGTTGAACGGAAGCGCGCCTTCACGGAACAGGTTCGGATGCTGCGGGTCGGCGACGGCGAGGCTGGTCCGGGCGCAGGATTCGAGAAACGACGCGATCTGGAGGTCGAGCCCGGGATCCAGAATACGGCCGGTGCTCACCCGGGCGGCCAGGCGCTCCCATTCGAAGGGCTCCGTGAGGAAGCGGTCGCTGATCCGCCGGATCAGCCGCTTCTGGAGGAGGTCGGCCGCCTGGCCGGCGTACGCCGCGAAGCGGGGGGTCGGCACATCCTGCATCCTGGTGGTGCCGAGAAGCCAGGCGGCGAAGATGAGGTACAGGAGATGGATTGCCAGCGGCCGGAGAGTGCCTTTCTCGGCGACGGCATGGAAGACATAGGCGACGCCCACCAGGGCCAGGATCAGCGGCAGTCCGACTGCGGAGAAGACTCCCGACAGGGATCCGGCCAGCTTGTACCCTGCATACTCATAGATCGTGTCGATCGCGTTCATCCGCGTGCCGCCTCAAGCAGCGCCGCCCTCAGACTTCCATGCTGCCGCACCAGGGCCTCGAGCTTCTGGTTGTCCTTGGGGTCGGTTGTCGTCAGCCAGTACCCCAGCGGATCGGGCACGAGCCTCGCGACCCCGCGCGTCTCCGTCGACTGCACCAGGATCTCGCTGAATCGGCCCTTCACGGTGCGGATCTTCGCGAGAACCGCCTTTTCATCAGGGGAGAGGTCCAGGAGCTTCTCCATGGCCAGCACGGTTTCCGACGTCTGCTGCAGGAACAGCCGGTTCGGCGCGTTCGCCCGGATCGCCTCGCCCGTGCGCCCCTCGAAATCGGAAATCTGCTGCGTGACCATGACGGCCGCGGCATAGAGCTTTCGATACGTACGGAGGACGTCTTCAAGAAAGGACGCCGTCGTGGCGCTTCGCAGCAGGGTCCAGGCCTCGTCAATGATCAGGTATTTCGGGATGTCCAGATGCGATCGGGAGTATTCGGTGATCTTGTGGATGAGCGCCATCAACAGCACGCTGGCCACATCCTTCCGCTTTGCGACTTCGCCGAGCTCGTAGACCGTGAGAAGACCGGGTTCCTGGTCGGGACACGGTCGATCAAAGAAGCCTGCATAAGGTCCGTGGTCCGCGAACATCTCCAGGCAGATGGCCAGGTCGTGCGCAGCGGCTTCGCCGTCCTCCTCGAGTTCCCGGAGGATGTCGTGGATGAAGACCTCACGGTCGCCCGCCCGGTCGAACGCGCGGACGATCGAGCGTGAGACGAGGCTGCGCTCCTTCACGCTCAGTTCGCGCTGCCCCTGGCTGCACATCTCGCAGATGATGTCGGTCAGGAAGATCTTCTTCTCCTCGTCCAGACCGCGGCCGCAGGGATTGATGCTGCGGGGCGCCTTGGGGTCGAACGCGATGTACGTGCCGCCGATCATTTCGCAGAGCTTTCGATAGCTGTTGCCCCGGTCCAGCACGAACACCCTGCTTCCCCGGCGCGCGGCCGAGAGGATCAGGTTGTTTGCCAGCACCGACTTTCCGGATCCCGACACTCCCGCCACGATGCCGTGCGGGGCGACGGTGGAGTCGAAGAACGAGAACGTCACGGGTTCCCCTCGACGGTTGAGCAGCAGAAGATCCGGCGATGCGGTGCCCTGAAGGGCCCCATAGAAGGGCAGCATGTGCGCGAGATTCAGTCCCATCATCCTCCTGCCCCGTTTGAGCGCCCGATCGTTCGCGGGATCGTAGCCAAGGGGAAGCGACTGGAAGTACAGGGAGGCGGCGTAGGCCTCCTCGGCGACGAGTTCGATGCCCACCCGGGAGAAGGAGTTGATTGCTCCTTCGGGGGCGGCCGGCGTGATCACGTGGGTGCGCGCCGAAAAGACGCGGGCCCCTTCGGTGAAGATGTCGGCCGTCACCTGGTCCACTTCATTCTTCATCGCCGACACGTCCACCTTGTCATCGCCGCCGGACATCTGGCAAAAGGCCAGACGCTTCTTCGCGGCGAGGAACTTGCGCACCTGGTCGGCCGGACAGACCTCGATGTTGAAGACAAAAGTCCCTTCGAGAACAGCGTCGAGGGGAAGCATTCCGGCCCAGGTTTCTCGCGGCACTTCGCGCACCGACAGCACGCGAAGCCGGGATCCCTGGAGACGGAGGGAAGCCTCCTCGATTTCCCCGTGGGTGAAGGCCAGACCCTCACGAATCAGGGACCGTGCGTCGTCCGGCGGGGGAGGGCAGGGACGATCGGGATTGAGCATCCCATGGACCGTCGTCCGAAATTCCTCCAGGTCGAGACGGCGGAACGGGGCGGCCATCTGGGTGAGGAGACTCTCGACCGCTTCGGCCCGCTCGAGGAGGAGCCGTTTTTCCGCCGCGTAGGCGTCCAGGAACTTCTGCTGGATGGTCCGGGTCCCGCGCAGGGCGTATCGGAGCCCCTCCTGCACGCTGGGAGCATGCCAGCGGGGAAAGAGACGGAGCGTCATGAGCAGGCGGAGCGTGCGTGCGGCAATCACGGCTCCTTCGTGCGGAACCTCGACCGTCTGGGTCGCCCGGACTCGCGATTCGGAGAGATCGCGAAGCAGCCCGCCCTCGGTCGTTGCGTCGAGCCAGGGCCGAAGATCGACCTTTCTTCGGCTGGTCAGGATGAATTGGACCGCGGATCCCTCGGGGAATAGGGCGAGCAGGGATTCGACCCGGCGCGAGAGCTGGCCCCGCGCAGTCTCGGACAGCAGTTCGCATTCGATCGGAGAAAGGGTCCAGGCGAGGCCCAGCGAGCCATCCTCCTGGACGAAGACGTTCCCGTCCGGATCGAAGGAGTGATAGGGCAGAAGCTCGGGGATCATGCTTAGAGCCTCGACGGAAGATTTCCCAGCCACGTTCCCGTCCCCGCCGCCGCTCCGGCGGAAACCAGGAACAGACACGAGGGAGACCAGGAGACGGGTGAAAGAAGAAAAGTCGCGGCCGCCGAAAGAGAGGCGAAAAGGATCCCCTTGCCGAGGTACGCCAGCGTCGGCGAGGCATAGGTCCGCCGGAGGCGGATGCGATCCCGGGAGAAGAGCCCCACGGTGACGCCCATCAGGCCGATCAGAAGCGTCTCCGGTGCGATTGAGGCGGCGACCGCCGCATTGGCGGCGGCATCTCCTCTTCCGAGCAGCCAGCCCGCGGCGACGGAGCACAGGATCAGGAGGAGCCAGATCATTTCATGAGCGGAACACGGCCCCGGAAGACGCGGCCCTCCCAACGGGCAAAGTAATGGAACGTGGGAAGCTGCACGATCGGCCATGGGGGGACCAGCGCATGTTCGCGCCAGTCCACCGATTCGGCGAAGCGGGCCCTGAAATCGTCGACCGTCTTGAAGCCGGATCCAAGCAACGCCGGCTCATAGGTCGCGGCCTCGGAATGCGTCCGCACCAGCCGTTCTCCCGACATCTCCGAGAACACCGCGGCATCCGGCGCGCTTTGGGCCCGGAACTGGATGATGGTGTTTGCGTTGCCGATCACCTGCAACGCGCGGGCGCGGCTTCCGAGCGCCGCCTCCAGGTCGGCAGCCGTCTGGGCACAGGCGACGATCCGAAGGCCCGCACCGCGAGACTTGTTCAGGAGGCCGACGAACTCCGGCGTCAGCACATCCCCGAGTTCGTCCACGAACAGCCAGATCGGACCCTGACCCTTGGAGAAGGCGTAGCGGGACCCCACATAAGACTGCAGGTCGAGGATTGCCGTCTTCGCAACCGCGCTCGAGGTTTCATTTCCCAGGAGACTGCCGAGGGAGAAGTACACCACGAGTCGGGAGGCGTCGACGTCGTTCCAGGCCAGGCCTCCGTCCTTGGGACACAGCAGGGGATTGGAAAGCTTCGTCAGAATGGGGATCAGGGCGTTGGCCATCTTGAGGTAGTGCTCGCGGGGACGCTCGGATAAAGGCCTGATCGGATGGTCGATTGCCGAACGCTTCAGGGTCTGAAACGTGATCGGCTGTTTGCCGTGAAGTTCCCGCGAGGCGGTGTTGATGATCTCCCAGCCGAAATTCCTGAACGGGAGCGCGTCTCCCGACGAAGGGAGCAGGGCGGCGATGCGATCGGCGACCTCGCGCACGTCGTGGTACCGACCGATCGGGTTATAGCGGACGCTTCGGTCCGGATGCGGCAGGGAGAAGAGCCGGAACCGCCCGCCGGCCGCCGAACGGATGCGCTGGAGAAGACCGTCGTCGCCCTTCGGATCGATGACGATGACCGCGTCTCCGCGACGGACGGCCTGAACCGCCAGAAGTTCGAGGAGACGGCTCTTCCCGGTTCCGGTGGTCCCAAGGATCAGGATATGCTGTCCGAGCATGGCATCGGGCAGGAGCAACGGCCGCTCGGTCCGGCCGGCCGGCCGACCGGTATCGATCGTCTGCTGAAGCACCTCCAGCGTCCATTCGAAGCCCTGGCCGAGATAGACCGAGCCGGGGAACTCCGGCGCCCCGGCGAGGACCAGCCCGCCGGGCGGCGCGCCGCCGCGCAGGGAGCGAAGGATGAAGATGATCGTGAGAATCGCGATGCCGGATGAGACGACCCGCAGCCCCCCGGCCGAGACAAGAGCAAGGGCCGCCGCATTGATCGCGACCAGGGCCGCTCGGACCCGCATGGCTGGATCCCACCACCGCATCAGGGTCCCGGCGGCCGGGCCTCCAGAAACCGTGGATCGAGGCAGTGCTTGCACTCGTCGAACAATCCCCACTGGACGAACAGGTACGCCCCATAAGGGGACAGCGTGCCGCTTTCGAGCGCGGAGAGCAGGGGGTTGCCGATCGACACCGCCGGCCGGAGGACCGGCGAGATCATCTGCAGGTAGTGGCCGGTGCGCGGTTCGAATTCATAAGGCAGGATCACCACGCGCCCCAGGGGCATCGAGGCGACGCGGCCGGCCCGGAGCGCCTGAAGATGCGCCGCCAGAACCTCGCTGGGCTGTTCGACGAATCCGCGGCGGGGATGGTAGCAGCCCCAGTTTCCGGCGCACTCCGGGGAGAAGGAGAAGAGCAGATCGAGCAGGCCGGTGCGCCATCCGACCTGGTCGAGTTCGGAGATGTAGTTCAGCTGATAGCGGCTGCTGGGTGAGGCGATCGGAATCTCCAATTGCTGAACGATCGGGGGAACGAAGGTGAAAACCCGCGTCTCCGCGAACTGGAGCGCGTGATCGTTGTGGCCGGACGTCGTCTTCCCGATGGGAAACGACGGAAATTCCGGAAGATGACTCTTCATCGGCTGCCGGACCACCTCGAGGAGTCCGCAGGGATACGCGTTCTCGACCCAGAGGCAGGGCTTGGTGTGGAACCGCCAGGGACACCACATCGCGCCCTTCACCCGCCAGGTGCGCAGAATGCAGGTGACATCGAGGCGCGGGATGATCGTCGGGGCCGGCATCGTCCCTTCGTAAGGCAGTCGCTCCTGCAGGAGGCAAAGCGCCGCCGCACTAAGGATTTTCCACGAGCTCAAGCTCCACCTCCGAGATCGCGCGAATGAGCGTCGGCGCGCATCGCACTCCAAGTCGCTCGATCAGCCGCGGATCCGCAAGAGCATCGACCTGGGCGTCGATCAGGCGGCGGGACGACGTCGCCACCCGCACGTCCGCAGCGGGCATCCGTTCCGAAGGCGCGAATGCAAACGTCCGCCCGACGAGTTCGGGAGGAAGACGCAGACTCCGTCGGCGGGTCTGATGCGCTCTGCAGCCGGGAAGCCCCGAGTCGTAGGGCAGATCCGGGGTAAGGCGAAGGGATTTCTCCCAGCCGACAGACAGCTTTCGTCGGAGATCTGCCTGTGCGTTGGCGACGCGGTCCAGGGAGACCGGGTGCGATTCGCCGAGTGTCGGATGACTGCAGGTCGGATCCCCGGGTCTCGCGCTCAGGAGACAGAGGGGCATCAGGACCCAGACAACGGAGACTTTCACTTGTCCTTCTCCAACGCAGCGGGATCCTCATGGATGATCTGGGAGACGACTCCGAGACCGAAGGGGTTGGGATCGGTCGGCGGCTGTCGTTCCAGGGTCACGTCATATCGGACCTTGGACTCCCGGGACAGACGGTCCGAAATGAAGACCCTGCGGACGGCGTCGACCGTGACCGTCAGTCCGTCAACCCGGGTGGAGATGGGGATGACCTGCGACGCCATTCGTCCTTCCTGCACGACCTGGCGCCTTTTCTCCAGCGCCTGCGAGGCCCCGGACCAGGACCTGGCGCCGATCATCCGCTGCAGCACCTGCTGGGTGGCGTCGAGCGTCGCGGGAGTGTAGTTGTCGAAGTGCAGGACATAGCGAAGCGCGAATTCACGCGCGGTCTCCGCGGGAACCGCGCCCGGCAGCAGTTCGCCTTCGGCCCGCGTCGAGGGCAGCACGAGGACGGGTCTCGGCCGGAGCGCGGAGGCCGCAAGCCCGAGCGCCAGGACGAGGTTCGTCGCGATCAGGACGCCGGCGATCAGGGGCGGGCGTAGAAGACGACCGAGTCTGCTGTCCATAAAAGGACTCCCAGGGAAATGTCCAAGAGAACCGCCACGGCGACGCAGGCGGACAGTACGCCGAGAGGCCAGGCGCGTTCATATCGGGCGACTTGATCACGGATCCAGGCGGGGACGATCCGCGTGGTACTCGGCAATGAGGTTATCGGAGCCTCCAGGGAATGCGTCGAGGTGAGTCACGCCTCTCCGAATCAAGTGGGGAACGCGGAGGAACGACGGGGCCCAGCGAAGAAGGCCGGAACCATAGAGCAGTTCGTACACATGACCCGGCGGCTTTCCTGCCTTGATCCGGGAGAGCCCCACCCAGAGCACGGCGCCTGAAACAACCGCCGGGATTGCATCGACGAGAAAAAGGATGGCTCCCGCGACAAGGCCCACCAGCACGAGATCCTCCGGCTCAAGCCCGAAGATCATGATGGGCCGGTCCAGCGTCCGGGGGCAGGGCTTGCGGAAACTCATCGTCACCTCCGCCCGGGAAGTGGGGCTCCGGTGGAATCGGTGGCCGCTTCATTTTTCCTGCCGACTTTTGGTCCCTGGTCCCCACCTCCCGGGTGGACTCTTGAAAGGAGCTCGTCATGAACCTGGTGATGGCCGCCGTGCTGGGTCTGTTCCTCCTGTCCACGCCGGCGCAGGCGCAGCAGACGGGGGCGAATATCGAACAGGAATCGGGAAGTGTCTTCACCTCCATTCTCCACGTCGTGATCCGCTGGGTGTTTCCGGTCTGCGCCGCCTACTGTTTTCTGCATGGAGTGATCGGGAAGGGGGTGAAGCGGGGGGAATGGGACATGGCGGCTGTCTGCGTGATCGCATCCGTGGCCCTGGCCCTCTTTCCAAAGATGCTGACCGCCCTGTTCAAGGTGAATCTGTGAACGGCCTTCGGAAAGGGATCGGCGTCCTTCTGGGGATTCAGATCGTCCTCTCCGCTGCAGCGGGAATGGCGGAAACCCTGTCCCCCTGCGAGGCATGCACGGTCGGTCGGGCGATTCCCGCCGTCCTCGGGGTGGTGCTTTACTCCACGCTCCTGGCGGGATTCTGGAAGTCGGGGCTGACGTCGGTCGTCTCCCTCGGGATTCTTCTGGCCACCGCGGTTCATGTCTTCCTGGGGATTCAGATGGTCCTCGCAGGGCCGATCTGTCCGCTGTGCCTGGCTGCGGCGGTGGTCTCCTCGGGAGTCACGTCCCTGGCGGTCGCGATGGACCGGACCAATCTCCGCCGCCTCGCCTGTGTGCTGCCGATCGCGGGCCTGGCCGCGATACGCTATGCTCCGATCTCCTCCGTCCCCGTTCCGGCTTCCGCGGACGAACGGGTCAGCATTCAGGTGTATACCCAGCCGGAATGTCCCTACTGCGACGATCTCCGGAGCCGCGTGATGCCGCAGATCTTGAAGGAGTTCGGCAGCCGCGTGAATGTGGACTATCGCTCCGCGGACGACCTTCCTGCCGTGAGACGCACGCCCACCCTCATCCTCCGGTCGGGTCGAGCCGGCGCGGTGACCCGGATCCTCGAGGGACTGCCGACGGTCGAGCGGCTGCGTGGAGTCATTCGCGATCTGGAAAGTCCTCTATGATTTGGCTGATCTTCACGGCCGCTCTGCAGGATGCGCGCGAGGTGCCGGCATCCGACCACCCCATCGAGGTGCGGGTCCCCGTCTCCACCGACGCTCTTCATCGGGCGACGGTCGTGACGTTTCCTGAGGATTCGCTCGAAGCGCTGGTCGCCGGCTGGAATGAGGCGGATCTCTCGATCGAGCGTCGGAAGGAGAATCTGTTCATCAAGCTCCTTCGAAAGACGGAGGGGGATCTTCACGTGCTCGGGGTCTCTGGCTCGCTCTACCGTCTCCGGGTCGTTCCCGCAGACGATGGATACGACGGTCGCGTCCGAATCCTGGCTCCGCGGGAAACCAAGAAGGACGCTCCGGAAGCAGTCGATCTGATCCGCGCCATGCGGCTCGGCCGGCGTCCGGTCCAGGGAGCGGTTCTCCGGTCGGAACAGGGACTCTACGCGTCCGCAGAGTGGACGGCGCGGATGCTCTATGTCTATGAGACCGCCTCGTATCGGGGGTTCGTGGCGCGTGTCGAGAACGTCTCCGGTACTCCACAGCGTCTGGATCCCTCCCGGTTCGTCGCCGAGGATCTCGTGTTGTCCGGTTCGCAGGCTTTTTCGCTGGGACCCGGAGAAACAACTCTTCTCTATCTCGTGTTCTGGAAGCATCCGTGAATCGGAAGCGACTGGTCCTTGCGGCATCCCTGCTTGGATTCCTGGTCGTTGCAGCACTCCTTCTGTCGCGCGAACCGGCGGCCTCCGGGCCGGGTCCGGCAAATCGATCCGGAGGTTCGTTTGAGGTGGGCATTCCTACTACCCAGGAAGTGCGGAACATGCTCGGTGTTTACGGGGAACGGGTGGAATCCACGGAGAGGGAGGTCGGCGCTCTCCGGGCGCAGCTGCAGGAAACCCAGCGGAAGCTCGAGGAGTCGGGTCAGAAACAATCGTCCGCGCTGGACAAGCTTCTCAGGGAATTCCAGGGAGCGGCCCGCCCCGAACCGCCGCCTCCTCCTCCGGCTCCGCGGTTTCGGACCTTTGAGTTCGAAAAACGGAAGGGCAGGTCCCTTCATGTCCCCGCCGGCAGCTTCGGCGAGGCCACACTTCTGACGGGAGTGTTCGCCCCCGTGACGGGAGAGCCGCTCCCGGTGTTGATGAGACTCGACGCCGCCCTGATCGGACCCTCCCGTTCGCGGATTCCGCTGCGGGACGCGTTCCTCGTCGGAAAAGCGCAGGGGGACGTGAACTCCAGGAGAGCCGTCGTGCAGTTGGAGACGTTGAGCGCCGTCAAATCCGATGGAACACCCGTCGAGGGAAAGGTCAACGGATGGGCCGCGGACGAAGATGGGATTCAAGGCCTGCAGGGGAAGTACATCTGGAGAGCCGAGGAAGTCCTCGCGTTGTCGACCCTCACCGGAGGGCTTTCCGGAGGAGCGGAGGCGATGGCCCAGCGGGAGACGACCTCGCAGGTCACGCCCCTCGGGGGCTCGCAGGCAACGGTCACCGGCGATCCGCTCCGATTCGCAGGATACAGGGCTCTCGGCTCCGCGTTCGCCCGGCTTGGGGACATGGTCTCGCAACGGCTGAATGAAGTGGTGCCGGCGATCTACGTGCCCAATGCGAGAACGATCACCGTGGCCTTCATCTCCGGGGTCACGCTGGAGGGCTATGAGCCACCGGAAATGTCCGCTGCTCCCTATGCAGGGTTGGACCGCTGAGCGATGAGAAACATCTGCTTTTTCCCGTTGGTGATGCTGCTCGCGGGATGCGACTGGTGCGGAACGATTCAACCCTCGGGGAAATCTGTCGCGGAAGCTTACAGTGGAACTCACGAACTCCGAGTCCTGGATATTGACGCTCCCCTGCGAAGGGAAAAGAAGATCCCCGTGCTTTCGACGCCGGAAGTCTTTGCGGCATTCGTGCCCGCTCACGCCGAGAGGGACATCTACTACGGCGACCACTGGATCTATTTCCGGCTCAAGGACTCCGAATGGCTTTCGAAACGGCTTCAGCAACCGGATCCGCCGGCGACCGGCGATGCGCCCCCGGATTCCCTGCGCCCGCTTCGGGACCTGGATTGGTCCCGCGTCGTCGTCCCCTCCAAGCCTTGAGGGAGTCGCTCCTGAAGGTTGCAACCCGGGCGCGGTTTGGTGTTTCATAGGCCGGTGAAATTCACCGTCCACCTGGCCCCACGGGCCCAGGACGTCGAGCGCTGGAGCCGCGGCGAGGCCCCTTCCACCCTCGTCAAGTCCAACAACGGGCGCGACGTCTGGCGCGTCGGCGCCGGCAGCCCCGCCCTCTACGTCAAACGCTTCCCGCCCGAACTCCTCCGCGACCGCGCCCGCAAGGAGGCCAGACTCCTCCAGGCCCTCCACGCCGCCGGCATCCCCTGCCCGAAGCTCGTCGCCGTCGCCGACGACCAGAAGGGCTCCTATATCCTCACCGAGGAAATCCCCGACACCAAAACTCTCGCCGACGTCCTCAAAAAACCCGGCCGCTCGCCCCTGATCGACGCCTTCGGCCGCCTCGCCCTGAAACTCCACGACGCCGGCTTCGACCACCAGGACTTCCACGCCGGCAACGTCCTCGTCCGCGACAACGCCCTCTATGTCATCGACGTCCATCGCGCCGAACGCTCGAGGTCCCTGTCCCGAAACAAACGCCTCGATGCCGTCGCGTTCGCCGCCATGTCCTTCGTCGAGACCCGCCCCCTCAGCGACGTGCTCCGCTTCCTCCGCGCCTACGGCCTCACCGGGCGCAAGGAGCAGCTCGACGTCTGGGCCCGGCTCCGAAAACGCCACCACGACTACTATGTGGGCCGCCAGAAGCGCGCCTTCAAGGAGGGCAGCGGCTTCGGCATCCAGGGCACCCTCCATTACCGTAAGGGCATCGACCGCGAGCTCATCCTCAACAGCATCAAGCGCGGCCGTCGCGAGACCGTGCGCCGCACCCGCTCCGAGAGCCTGCAGCGCCTCGACGGTTCCCTCTTCGTCAAGACCACCCCGCCCGCCCGCGCCAAGCGCATCTGGGAGAACGCCCACGCCCTGAGCGTCCGCGGCATCGACACCCCGCGCCTCTGGTGCTGGGACCGCTTCTGGGTCGCCGGGGAATGGGTCGACTCCCTCGACCTCCACGACTACGTCCGCGGCCCTTATGCCGGCTTCAGCCGCGCCCAGCGCCTCGACTTCCTCCGCCGCCTGGCCCGCGTGGTCCGCCGCCTCCACGACACCGGCACCTACCACGCCGACCTCAAGGCCGGCAACATCCTCGTCGGCCAGGGCCGCATCCTCGTCATCGACCTGGACCGCGTCGAGTTCACCGAGATCGTCGCCGATACGGACCGCGTCTTCAACCTCGCGCAGCTGAACGCCGCGGTGACGCCGCCGCTCACCAGGACCGAGCGCCTGCGCTTCCTCGACTATTACCTGGGCAACTGCGTCACGCTGCGGAAGCAGCGGGACCGCTGGATCCGGGGGATCATGCACGCGACCGTGGCGCGCAAGCACCGCTGGCCCTTGCAAAGCTCCCCGGGGAAAGTAAGGTAATGCGTCCTCTGGAGGAGCGTTCATGAAGGTCCTCGTGACGGGAGGCGCCGGCTTCATCGGTTCCCACCTCGTCCGCAGTCTGCTCAAGGCCGGGGAGTCCGTCGTCGTCTACGACAGCCTCGATCCGCAGGTGCACGTCACCAAGCCCGCGATCCCGAAGCACAAGAAGCTCTCCGTCGTGATCGGCGACGTCCGCAACCGGAAGAAGCTGGCCGGGGTCGTGAAGAAGGTCGACGCGGTCGTGCACCTCGCGGCGGCCGTCGGCGTGGGCCAGTCGCAGTACCAGATCGGGCATTATGTCGACGTCAACCTGAACGGCACCGGCGTCCTGCTCGACATCCTCGCAAACGAGAAGCACAAGGTCGGCCGCGTCGTCGTGGCGAGCTCGATGTCCGCCTACGGCGAAGGCCCCGGGGAGTGCCCGAAGTGCGGCCGCGTGCGGCCGGGACTGCGCTCCGACGCCGCCATGAAGCAGGGCAACTGGGAGCCCACCTGCCCGGTCTGCGGGGGGTCCGTGGCGATGACGCCGACGAAGGAGAGCGACCGCTTCCTGTCGACGTCGATCTACGCCGTCACCAAGATGGGGCAGGAGGAGCTGGTCCTCAATTACGGGCTCGCGTACGGCGTCCCGTCGGTGGCGCTGCGCTTCTTCAACGTGTTCGGGCCGGGGCAGTCGCTGTCGAACCCCTATACCGGGGTGGCGGCGATCTTCATGGGCCGGCTCAAGAACAAGCACGCCCCTTTCCTCTACGAGGACGGCCTGCAGGCGCGGGACTTCACGAGCGTCCACGACATCGTCCAGGCGATCGAGCTGTCGCTGCGGAAAAAGATCGGCGCGAAGCGGGTCTTCAACGTGGGCACGGGCGTGGCGACGCCGATCAAGCGGATCGCGGAGATCCTGATCCGCTGCTATAAGTCGGACGTCGAGCCGCAGATCGTGAAGAAGTTCCGCAGCGGCGACATCCGCCACTGCTACTCGGACATCACGGAGATCCGCGAGGCGCTGGGCTACGCCCCGAAGACGAACCTCGAGCAGGGGCTGCGGGAGCTGGTGGACTGGTCGGCCGAGGTGGACGCCCGGGACACGTTCGAGCGGGCGCAGAAGGAACTCGTCCGCCGCGGGCTGGTCTGAGCGGTGCGGATCCTGATCCTCAGCCACCCCGTCGACACGCCGAGCACGCGCCACCGGATCCTTCCCTTGATCCCGCTGTTCCAGCGCGACGGTATCGAGGTCGAGCGCGTCGACGTCCCGTCCGGCCTCGGCAAGCGCTGGAAGCTGCTGGGCCGCGTGCCCGACTTCGACGTCGTCCTACACCAGAAGCGGCTGCTGCCGGCCTGGCAGTTCAAGGCGCTGCGCCGCGCCGCGAAGAAGCTCGTCTACGACTTCGACGATCCGATGGTGTACAGCCGCAAGGGCGGGAAGGTGACGCTGTCGGAGACGCGGGCGGCGCGCTTCCGAAGCATCCTGTCCCAGGCGGACGCGGTGACCTGCCACGTGGGCTCCGAGGCGCTCGCGCGGGAATACGGGGCGGCGAAGGTCCACACGATCCCGACGTCGGTCGAGCTGTCGCGCTGGCCGATGAAGGAATCCTGGGATGCCTTCAAGCCCACGCTGGGCTGGCTGGGGTCGGCCGGGAACCTGTCGAACCTGAAGGAGATCGCGCCGGCGCTGCAGGGGCGGCGGCTGAAGATCGTTGCGGACAAATCGATCGCGCTGCCCGGGGTCGAGGTGGAGTTCGCGAAGTGGGACGCGGCGACGGAAGCGGCGCAGGTGCGGAGCTTCGACATCGCGCTGGCCCCGCTGCCGGACGACCCGTGGAGCCGCGCGAAGATGCCCTATAAGATCCTCAACTACTGGGCCTCGGGGGTGCCCGTGGTGGCGTCGGCGCTGGGGGCGGTGACGTCGGTGCTGCGCGACGGCGAGAACGGCCTGCTGGCGGGCGACTGGGCCGCGGCGATCCGCCGCCTCGAGGACGCGTCCCTGCGCGAGCGCCTGGGCCGCGCGGGCCGGAGGACGGTGGAGGCGGACTTCACGATCGAGTCGGCCTACGCGACGCTGAAGTCGCTGCTGGTCTCGCTCACTTCGTGATCGGCCGCAGAAAGCGGACCTCGCCCTCGAGGCCGCGCGCGTTCTCCTCCGTCAGCCGCGCTCCGAAATCGCGGATGCCCGGCCGGTTCTGCGCCCGCTCGACGGCCTTCGCGATCTCCGCCTTCGATCCGCCGCGCGCGCTCTCGCGCAGGATCCACAGGCAGAACTCGCGGCCCCCGATGAAGACGGCGCCGTCGACGTAGCGCCGGAGCGCCGCGAACGCGAACTCGTCGTTCCGGAACGTCCGCGCCGGCTTGTTGTTGGTGTAGTAGCTGACCGGGCCCGCGAACTTCCCGTCCGACCACGTGAAGATGCCCATCGCGGTGACGAGGTCGCGCAGCGCGTACGCCAGCTCATGGCAGGCCGCGGGATACAGCCCGACAGCCGCGAAGCCGTCGAGCCGCTTCTGCAGGCGGCCGGCTTCGGCTGCGATCGCCTTCTCGCCCTCCTTGAAGCGCTTCTGATCGGCGACCGCGGCCTCGACGCGGTCGATCAGGTCCTTCGCCTCGCGCGCCAGGTCGCCGATCTCCGCGAGCTGCGGCTCGAGACGCGGAAGCAGCCCGTCGTCCCACGCTGCGAAGTCGAAGGTCCACTTCCGCTGCGCTTCGGGCGCCTGGATCTTCGCCGCGACTTCCATGTCCTGGCCGCCGTCGGCCGCGTCGATCACAAGCCGCAGCGGGCCCAGGACGGACGTGGTCCAGTCGAGCGAGATCCCGCCCTGGGTCAGGGTCAGGGTGGTCGACATGGGCAGGCGCGGCCGGGAGACGAGGGTGCCGACTTCCACCTGCTCCTCCAGCGGCTGGGTCTGGACGCGGAAGTAGACCCCGTCGGGCAGCGGGGAACGCCCCTCGAAGCGCATCTGGCGGACGGGAGCCGGCCGGCGCGAGAACCGCAGCTTTCCCTTCAGCAGTGAGTTTCCGCCCGTGCCGGAAACGTCCATATAGAAGGGAGTGGGGTCCTGCGTCGGCCTGCCCCCCTCCGGGACCGTTCCGGTCCGAGTCGCCCAGGCGATGAGGACGCAAACGAACAGGGCGGCCGCGGCGACGCTCCCATAACGGGGGCGCGACGGGGCCGCGCCGGCCTCGCGCAGGAAGCGCTCGCGGGCGCGGGACTGCGCCGCGGGGTCGGCCGGCAGCGCCGAGGCCTTCACGAGGCGGGCCACGTTCTTTTCGAACACGTCATCACCGCTCATCGTCGCCTCCCTGGAGCAGCTGGTCGCGCAGCGCTTCGCGCGCGCGGTGCAGTCTCGACTCGATCGCCTTCTCGCTTTCGCCCAGCGTCCTCGCGATTTCCCGCACGCTCCGGCCCTCGAAGTAGCGGCGCAGGAGCGCGTCGCGGTGTTCAGGGTCCAGACCATCGAGCGCGCGCCGCACCGCTCCCGCCGTCTCGGCGCTGCGGATCACGTCCGCGGGGATCTCCTCGCGGTCCATAACGTGAAGCGCGCGGTCGAGGGCCGCGCGGGTGTCCAGCGAGCGCAGCCGCATGCGGACGCGGTTGCGGGCGATGGCGAGGACCCAGGTCAGGAGCGCGGCCTCTCCTCTATATTGGGCCCGACTCCGCCAGGCATGGAGCAGGGTTTCCTGGACGAGATCGTCGACATCGCTCGCGGGCGCGCCGGTGGCGGCGGCGATGAAGCGGAAGACGCGGGGATGGAATTCGTCGAAGAACGCCGCCGGATTCGATTCCCGTCGCATGATCAGCAGGTTCGTCACGGCTGCAGGGTTGTTGCGCGGACGGCCGAAACCCTTCGAAAAAAATCGCCCCGCCCCCGAATTGTACCCCGGGGGCGGGAGGGACATGGCAAGATGGGGCGATGAGGCTCGGGACGGTGCTGCTGGCAGGGCTTCTGGCCGGCTGCGCCTCGGGGTCCGGTGTCGACGACCGCCGGGTCGCCCGTCTGGGCGTCCCCGACCCGGACCGCCGCGAGGAGGCGTTCCAGGACCTGCTCCGCGTGGAGGGCGCCCCTGCTCCCGCCCTGCGGGCGGCCCTCGGGTTGGGCGCTTCACACGGCTTCCCCGCGGTCGCGCTCCTTTACGCGCAGGGCCGGGGCGACGCCGTTCCCCTCGAACTCAAGGCGCGTCACCTCGCGTCGTTCGAGTGGCCCAAGGACCTCGTCGACGAGAACGCGGTGGTGGAACCTTATGTGCGCTACCGCATCGAACAGGACGTGGTCCGCGTCGGTGCGCCTGCGCTTCCCGTCCTGGCGCGCGTGCTCGAAGAGGAGACGGAGGGCGAGGCGGGGGAGCTGCGCATCGCCGGGCTGATGCTGCGCATCGGCGGGCGGGCGGCGGCGCGCGAGTTCGCGCGTCTGCTCGACTCGGAGCGGGTGGCCGACACGGCCGCGTCCGCTCTCCTCTATATGGGGTGCCAGGAGGCGGCGCTGCGGCTGGCGTCGGCCGCCGCGCGAATCGAGGCGGCACGGACGTGGTGGGACCTCGGGGCGGATTTCCCCGAGAGCGAGTGGATCCGGGATGCGGTCGACGGGCTCGCGCCGCGATTCCAGGGCAAGGATCCGGAGGGAGTGCGGCCGGTGCTGGAGCTGCTCACGGGCCGGACGCTCGAGGATCCGCGCGCGTGGTGGGAGCAGAACCGCGGCTGGCGCCCCGAGCCTCCGCCGCTGCGGCCGGAGGAACTGCTGCCCCGGCTCTCCCAGGGCCGGTCCCGCGCCTATGACGCGAACCGCCGGCTCGAGGAGGCCACGGGCCTGCGAGTCTGGCTGCCGCGGATGAACCGGCGGAGCGAGCTGCGGGCGGCGCTGCGGCTCTGGGAGCCCCCCGAGGACCTGGAGCTGCGCTGGCACCGCACGCTGGAGTCTCCGCTGCTGCGGCTCTCGGTCGCGGCGATCGGCGTGTCGCCCCGGCAGCCGCACCGGATCCGCTGGTCCTACGAAGGGTATTTCCATCCGGTCGAGGACGAGTCCGGGGAGCTGCGGATCGAGACGCGGGCCGAAGGCTACGGCCTCTTCGTTCAGGCGCTGGATCTCGGCACGCGCCTCGTGGCGAGCGAGTCGCACGGAGTGGCGGGGGCGTGGACCGGCACGGTCCGCGAATTCCGCGCGGGCCGGCCGATGTTGCTGTTTTCGTCCGCGTTCAAGGCCGCGCTGGTGGCCGTCGTCGAAGAGGTGCCGGCGCGTCGCCCTCCGCCGCCGCCCGCCATGCTGCAGGCGGAGTGGCGCGAACGGCTCTCGGAGCTGCGGGATTCCCCCGACGCCCTGCGCGCACTGGCCTATTTCCAGAATCCCTATGACCTGGCGCTGATGCGGGAGCGCCGGGCGGGAGCGGCGCTGCTGATCCTGGGAGACCCCGCCGGGCTCGACCTGCATCCGGAGCTGGAACCCCACGAGGTCGACATGGGCCTGCAGAAGGCGGACGATCCCCGCGTGCGCCGCTACCTCGAGGAACTCCGCCGCAGGAACTAGAAGCGGATGCCGGCGGTGACGTAGACGCCGGCGATGTCGATGTTGAGGCGGAAGCGGTCCGAGCCCTCGTGAAGGAAATTGAGGGCCGCCAGTTTGTACCCCACTCCCGCGAAGATCCAGGGAAGGGGTTCGATCGTCGCCTCGGCGAACATCTCCAGGTAGTGCACTTCGTTGTCGCCATACCGGAACGCCAGTCCCAGGACCTCCACCTCCGTGCGGACCAGGTCGAAGAACTTGACGGTCGCGTGAGCCCCGACCGTGGGGAGCCCTGCGTTGCCCTTGTCTTCGGCCGAGAATCCGCCTCCGCTGATCATGCCCTCGCCGTGGAAGCCGCGGATGCCGAGCGAGGCGGCGAGCTCGAACTTGACGAGGTCGCCGACGGGGATGGTCGGGAACACGAATTCATAGTTCAGATAGGCGACGTCGAGCTGGAAGTCGCTGTCGATCGGGGTGCCGACGGGGAAGGTCTGGCCGGCGAAGGTGATGGTCCGGTCCAGGGTAGCGCTGCCGGAGTCCTGGGCGCGCCACCATCCGGCGTAGATGCGGCCGACGACGGGGATGCGCCCGTAGATCTGCAGTTCGGTGGTGAGGTTCTGATTGCCGAGGCCGAGGTCGTCGGAAAGGTCGAGGCGCGTCGATCCGCTGCCGCCGCTCTCGGCCTCGAGGGTGCCGGACATGCGCGCCCACCACTCGCGGACCTTGACTCCGACGGTCTCGTCCTGCGCGGCGGCGGGCAGCGCCGACAGCAGCAGGAAGACGGGCGCCGCGAGGTGCTTCATCCTTTTCCTCCCGATCAGAGCAGTATAGCGGAAAGCGGGTCAGGATGCCGGGGCCTTCGGGGTCTCCTGCCGGGTGGCGAAGCGGGCGGCCATGAAACAGCTGAGTCCGGCGAGGAGGAGGGCGCCCGAGAAGATCAGGTAGGCCTTCTCCTTGGTGCCCACGGCGGTGGAGACGGCGCCGAAAGCCGGAAGCGCCGCGGTGTCGCCCAGGCAATGGAGGATGAAGACGGCCAGGGCGTACGCCATGGCACGCTTGTCGGCCGAAACCGAATTCGCGATCTGCGTGTTGACGGCGGGCATGCAGAGGAAGTAGCAGAAGGCGCCGATCCCGAGGGCGCCGCAGGCCAGGGGGATGTTGGTCGAGCTGAACCCGACGATCATGAACGGCATGCCGACGCAGAAGGCGACACCGGCCATGAGGGCATAGGCGCCCCGGAGGCGCCCGGCCAGGCGGTCGCCCAGGAAGCCCGACAGCGCGTTGCCCATCGCGCCGGCGACCAGGGCGATGCTGGCGAGCGTGAGGGCGGCCTTGTCCTTCGGCAGGTGGCGCTCCTCTTCGAAGAAGTTGATGCCGAAGTGCATGAAGGGCTGGAGGAACATCACGGCGAAGGCCTGGGCGAGGATGATGAACAGCAGCGTGCGGTTGGACAGGAGACCGAGATAGTCCCGGAGGGCCACGCCGGCGGGAGCGGCATGTCCGTGCGCTCCCGGCCCGTCCGGTTCGGCCGGCGCGGCCGGCGCGGCCGGCCAGGCGGCGGGGGCCGCCGGTTCCTCGGAGGATCTGGGATCGACGAGAAACCAGATCAGGGCACCGACGAGGAACCCGGGCGCCCCGGCCAGGAAGAAGGCCCAATGCCAGTTGAGATGCTTGGTGATCTGGGCGCCGACGATATAGCCGCAGGCTCCGCCCAGGGGGAGTGCGAGGAAGAAGATCGAGAGCACGCGGCCCCGGACTTCCTTCGTGAAGTAGTCGCTGAGCAGCGTGGGACCGATGACCAGGCAGCCCGCCTCGCCGACGCCGATGAAGAAGCGTGTCCCGTAGAGGACCCACTTGTTCGGAGCCAGCCCCGAGCCGACGGTGGCGAGCGACCAGACAAGCACGCAGAGCGCGAAGATCAGGGGGCGGCGCTGGCGCGTGATGAGGTAGCCCACGATCGGCGCGAAGACCATATATCCGATCGTGAACGCGCTACCGATGAAGCCGAATTCGGTCGCCGTGATCCCGATCCCGCCATGCATCAGCGGCTTGCTGAGCTCGGCCTCCATCGTCGCGATGACCTGGCGGTCGAGGTAGCTGAGGAAGTTGGCGAAGAAGATGACGGCGAGGGCGTAGCGGAGATAGCCTTTGGTCACGCGCGGAGAGTATGCCAGATGGGAAGCGGGCGCCACAACCTTTCGACGAGGGCGCCGGGCGACTTGTTTCCGCCTAGCTGATCGCGATCCGGCGCAGCTTCTTCTCGATCGTCCCGTCGAGCTTGCCGAACTGGACGCCGAAAATCGTCGTGCCGTTGGCGTGCAGGCGGACGATCTGCCCCTGGATCTCGATGTCGTCGATGGGCTTCGTCATCGGACGCAGTCCCACGGTGAAGGGCGTCACGGGAAGGGAACCGGTCGGCAGTGTCACGTCGCAAAGGCGCGCGCCGCCGAGCGAGATGTCGCGGACGGTGGCGACGCCCTGGTCGTAGAGCGAGCCGTCCTTGCGATAGACGTAGAGTTCGCAGCCGAGGGAGATGTCCTTGCGAGGGAAGCGGCGGCGGTGCGCGTACTTTAGGCGGCCGAAATCGTAGCCCATGTCCTTTGCGATCTTGAAGACCTTCCTGATGGTCTCCTTGCGGAAGACGGGCCCCTGGCGGCGGTTGAGGATCTTGTTGACGCTGGACACGTCCAGCCCGACTCGGTGCGCGATCTCGACCTGCGTGATCATCCCGGATCCTCCGATATCAATCCCCGCTCTGGATAGGAATACAAGTTCGAACGCAGGATAAGTTCAGACGGCGGAGAAGTCAAGGAGTTCATGGGTAGATTCACCCATAATCATGGGGCCTGGGAAGGCGCCGGAAAATTATTCGATTTTGTTTGCGCCGCGCGGACATTTCGATTGTAATCAATCAACTTTCCGCCGGTTGGCGGCGGCATGAATTTTGGGGTTGAGAGCATGTACAGCGACAAGCAGTTGACGTGTGTGGATTGTGGTACGGCGTTCACGTTCACGGCGGGCGAGCAGGAACGCTTCGCCCAGCTCGGGTTCACGAACGAACCCAAGCGGTGCGCCCCCTGCCGGGCGGCCAAGAAGGCCTCCGGCGGTGGTGGTGGCGGCGGCGGCGGTGGCGGCGGTGGTGGCGGCATGGGCGGCCGGAAGGAAATGTTCGACGCGGTTTGCGCCGCGTGCGGCAAGCCGGCGCGGGTGCCGTTCAAGCCGCGCGGGGACCGTCCCGTCTATTGCAGCGATTGTTTCGGTCAGCAGAGGAGATAGGAGGAACGACGACATGGCGAAAAAGGCGAACAGCGCGTTCATGAAGCCTCTTCAACCCAGCGACGAGCTGGCGAAGGTGACGGGACCCAAGCCCCTGCCGCGCAGCGAAGTGGCCAAGAAGCTCTGGGTCTACATCAAGAAGAACGGGCTGCAGGACCAGAAGAACAAGCGGATGATCAATGCGGACGACGTGCTGAAGGCCGTGTTCAACGGCAAGAAGCAGGTCAGCATGTTCGAGATGACCGCCCTGGTCTCCAAGCACCTCAAGTAGTCCTTCCGCCGATTTCCAACCGCATGACCCTCCGGGGTCATGCTCTGTCCGGAGGTTCCGGAAAAGATTTTGACCCGCTCCGTCGGGGGTGATACAGTCCTTCCATGAAATACTCGCTGCTGATCCTCCCCTTTCTGGCCTCGACCCTGGCCGCCCAGGACGACATCTGGAAGAACCTCGCCAAGGGCGACCGCGTCCAGTTGACGTTCCGCAGCGGCAACATGATCACGGGCCAGATCGCGAACAGGCCGGCGGATCCGCGGCTGCCCCAGGACAAGCTGGACCTGTCGCAGGCCAGCGAGGTGACGCTCGACGTCAGCCTGGAGTATCCCGGCCTGAACGGCACGCTGACCATCCTGCGCAAGGAGGTCAAGGAGATCCGCAAGCTCCAGAACCTGGACGCGGCCACCGAGAAGCGCATCCGGGAGGAGATCCAGCGGATCCAGCAGCAGTCGTCCCTCGACGAGGCCCTGCGCCGCCAGCAGGAGGCGGACCGCGACATGGATGCCCGGAAGGCCCGCGAAGCCGCCACCAAGATCGACAAGTCCTCGCTCGACGCGAAGGCCAAGGGCGAGGCGGCGGTCAAGGACTTCGACGACATCCAGAAGGGCCTCGACCTGCTGAAGCGCTTCCCGCCCGACAAGTGGGGTCCCCAGGTCTTCAGCCAGGTGGCGGACAAGGCGACGTTGAAGATCCCGGTGACGCCCGACGAGCGGGATTTCATGAACGAGACCACCTACAAACTCTGGCAGAAGGGCCTCGAGTACCAGAAGTCTTTGGACGCCGAGAAAAACAAGGACAAGGAAAAGGACAAGGAGCCCGAGAAGAAGACCGAGACGAAGAGCGAGAAATAACGATCGACGCCCGGCGGCGGGTTAGAGGACAAGGATCCCGCGCGGATCATTCTCCCGTAACCCGCCGCCTCAGGCCCTCCGGGCCGGCGTCCGTTTCCGGCCTCTCCCCGGCATCGCGCCCATGATCTACAAAGGCGTCACCCTGGATCCGTTCCAGGAACAGGCGGTCCGCATCATCAACGACCGCGAATCGCTCATCGTCGCCGCTCCCACCGGCGCGGGCAAGACCCTCGTCGCCGAGTACGCGATCGAGAAGTGCATGGCCGAGGGCGCGCGCGTCCTCTACACGGCCCCCATCAAGGCCCTCTCCAACCAGAAGTTCCGCGACTTCAGCCAGATCTACGGCGACCGCGTCGGCATCAAGACCGGCGACGTCACTCTCAATCCCGACGGCCAGGTCATCCTCATGACCACCGAGATCTTCCGCAATACGATCTTCGAATCGCCCGAGGCCTTCCACGACGTCCGCTACGTGATCTTCGACGAGATCCACTACCTGGACGACATCGAGCGCGGCACGGTCTGGGAGGAATCGATCATCTTCGCGCCCGAGCACATCCGGGTGCTCTGCCTGTCGGCGACGGTGCCCAACCTCGAGCCGCTTTCAAAATGGATCCAGACGATCCGGCCGACGCCGCCGCTCCACGTCATCATCGAGCAGAACCGCCCGGTGCCCCTCAAGCACCAGCTCTTTGTGCCCGGCCTGGGCCTCAAAAACCTCGGCGAGCTCCGGAAGTACGAGCAGGGCGATATCCGGCAGTACTACCAGCGGATCGATCCGAACGCGAACCCCAACCGCTGGCGTTCGTGGATGATCGACCATCTCGCGGAGGCGAAGCGCCTCCCGGTGCTCTGGTTCGCCTTCAACCGGCGCGAATGCGAGCAGTTCGCCTCCCTTGTCCAGCGTCCGCTGCTCGTGCCCGAGGAGCGGCACCACATCCTCGAGCTCTTCGACGACCTGCTGCGGAAGTTCGACCTCGTCCCCGACGCGACCACCGAGCATCTCCGCAAGCTCCTCGAGAAGGGCGTCTCCTACCACCACGCGGGGCTGCTCCCCACGCTGAAGGAGGTCATCGAGCGGATCTTCACGTCGGGGCTCATCAAGCTGCTGTTCGCAACGGAGACGTTCGCGGTCGGCGTGAACATGCCCGCGCGGACGGTGGTCTTCAATTCGATCTTCAAGTTCGACGGGAAGCGGCTGGGCCCGATCAAGACGCGGGAGCACCACCAGATGTCCGGGCGCGCCGGGCGGCGCGGCATCGACGAGGTGGGCTACGTCTACAGCGTGGTCGAATGGCCGCACATGAGGGTCGCGGACATCGAGCGGGTGATCGAGGGGGAGATCGAGCCGATCCGCTCGCAGTTCAACCTGTCGTACGCGACGCTGCTCACGCTGTGGGAGCACCTGGGGAACAAGATCTACACCGCGGCGGAGAAGTCCTTCGCCAACTTCGATCCGCGGCGCCGCGGGGAGAAGCTGTTCCAGAGCAAGGTCGCCCAGATCCGGAAGCGTCTCTCGCTGCTCAAGGCGATGGGCTATATCCGCGACGGGAAGCTGACGGCCAAGGGACAGTTCGCGCGGCAGATCCAGGGCTACGAGCTGCAGATCACCGAACTGCTCTTCCGCGGCTTCCTCAAGCAGCTTGCGGAGGAGGAGCTGGCGGTGCTGTTCCACGCCGTCGTGTACGAGGCGAAGAAGGCCGACTGGGCGCGCAAGTACGATCATGGGCGCTTCAAGTGGCTCAAGAAGGCGGCCTACGCGATCGTCGACGACATCGGCCGCGCCGAGGAGCGCGCGGAGCTGGAGGACCGGACGAAGTCGCTCGAGTTCAAGCTCGCCGGAGTCATGAACGCATGGGCGAAGGGCTGCACCTGGGCGGAGCTCGAGTCGCACACCAGCGCCTCGGACGGAGACATGGTCCGCTTCTTCCGGCTGGCGCTCCAGCTGCTGAAGAACACGATGTACGCGCTGCCGAAGGAGGATCCCCTGCGGGACAAGCTCCGCGGTGCCGCGCACCGCATCAACCGCGACGTCGTCGACGCCGAGCGGCAGCTGAGGCTGGGAACCCCGGAGGTCCATCCCCCCGCGGATCCCGTTCCGGAGCCGGTCGAGGACGCACCGCCGGCGACCCTCCCGCCCGGGCCGCCCGAGGAGGGCGGCGGATTTCCGGGCTAGAACCGGAGGTTCATTCCCACGCCGACCCAGACGGCGTTGCCGCCGATCGACGTGTCCCCCGACGACACGTCCATCTTGTAGTCGAACTTCAGGTAGCGGTACTCGGCGATGAAGTCGATGGCCCAGGCGGGCGACAGCTCCCATCCGAGGGAGAAGCCCCCCGCGAAACCCACGCCGCGGTCGAAGTCGCCAAAGTTGTCCTCGTGCACCTCGAACTTCCCGAACAGCACGCCGGCGTAGACGGTGGCCACGTCGGGCACGCCCTTCCCATAGCGCTCCTTGGGCCGCTGGCGCCAGCCGAGGTAGAGGCCGCCGACCTCGGCCGTGATCTTCGAGGCGATGTCCCCTTCGATCGAGGCGAGGATCTGCAGGTGGTCGTAGAGCTCGATGCCGCCCATCAGCTCCGCGCTGAAGAGCGCCTCCTGCTTGCTGAGGGACTGCAGGCCGTCGGTGCGGTTGGCCTCGAACTTGAAGTCCCGGCCGACCCAGACGCCCGCGCGCGGCTCCAGGATCCCGGCGACCGGGGACCGCTCCTCCTCGCGCAGGTACCAGCGGCCCGTTTCCGTATTCTCCTGGCACAGCCCCGCAGCCAGCACCACCGCCATGCAGATGCCCATCCGAGTCCTCCGACGGGTCCCGTTCCTGTTCCCGGTTCGATTCCGGCCGGGGCCGTTTATTCCGGCCCCTCAGCGCAGCCGCAGCGGCTGGGTGAAGGCGCCGCTCGACGTCACGTCCCACGCTTCGAGGCGCAGCGTCACGGTCTCCGCGGACTCGAGCGGCCAGTCGAACGTCGCCCGGCCGAACTCGCGCGTGAAGGCCAGCGGGATCGTCCGGCGGCGGGACTGCCTGCCGTCGCTCGTGACGAGCTCCACCTGGGCGAGGGGGAAGGTCCACTCCAGGTCGGCGAACACCCTCCCGCCCTTCATTTCAAACGAATGAATCAGCACTTCGCCGGTCGTCGTGAAAAAATCGCTCGCGCGAAGGGCGCGGAGGACGGGCGACCAGTCGTCCGTCGTCGCCCGCCGCTCGAGGTTCAGGTAGTTGACGTTCAGGTGGGCGTAGAGCTCGTGAGACCGGTCGAGCTCGAAGGTGTCCACCTCCCCGAGCACCTGCTTCGGCCGGCCCCACTGGTTCATGTCGTCCAGCAGGTCCAGCACCCGCACGCCCAGGCGGTTTTCCGACAGGTCGGCGGGCATCGCCTTCCAGGCGCCGCCCAGCCACAGGTCGTCCTTGAACCAGTCCTTCTCCTTATAGGCGTCCGGACAGGCGAAGGACGCCTTGATCCGCGGATGCGCGGTCCATGCCAGCGCCTTCTCCCGCTTCAGGATCTCGATTATGTCCGCTTCGCTGCCCGCGTGGTAGACGGTGCCGTAAGGGGCGATCTCCTCCGCGAGCGGCTGCTCCGCGCCGCGGACCAGCGTCAGGTACACCGGCCGGGGAAAAAGATAGAGCCAGTGCCCCGCGGGGCTGCCCCTGGGCGCGGGCATGTTGAGATGCGCGTTCGCCTCCTCGCCCGGGATGAACAGGACGCGGTCGTCCGAGTGCTTGCGGCAGACCTCGAACATATGCTGGAGCTGGGGCAGGCGCTTCGGGCCGGGATCGGCGGGGTTGCCGTCGCCGTGGAACTCCGCGAGATGGACGATATTGACGTTCATCGCCTTGAAGATGCCCGCCGCTTCGGCCGCCGCGGGCTTTCCCGCCAAGTCGTTCATCGTGAGCTTGAGGTGCCAGTGGCTCGTGAACGTCGTCCGGCCCTCCACCGGCTTGAACGCGTCTCCGTGCGTGTAGCGGAGCAGGCGGTCCATCGCGGCCTCCGCGGTCTCGGCCCCCAGCCAGACGAAGGCCGACAGGTGCTGGGTCCGGCCTGCGGGCGCGTCGAACCACGGGATATAGGCGCCCTGGTGGCCGGGTCCGCCCGCCGCGTCCTGCCTCAATCCGAAGCGGTTCTTTCCGGCCTGCGCGAACCTGAAATTCGTCGTCCAGTCGTGCGGATAAAAGAACGCGTGCGGGGCGGGGAAGACGCCGACGACGCCGCCGTCGGTCTCGGCGAAAATCGCCCGGTGCCGCACGCCGACCGGCGCCGGCTCGCCCTCGGGAGCGGAGCGGATCCAGCGGTCGTCCACGTTGTCCTTCCACGCGTAACGCTTCCACTCGCCGTCGAGCGTGAAGTCGTAGATGTACGCGACCTGCTTCTCCTCGAGGCCGAGGGCCGCGTCGAAGTGCAGGAAAGGGCTGCCGGCATAGACATGGACGTTCATCTCGCCGGCGAAGGGGCCGGCCGACATCGATGCGAGCGTGATCGTCACGCGCGACCCGGCGCTCGCCACGGCGACGCCGTTCCGGTCCACGCGCGACCCGTGGATCTTCACCGGACCGTTTTTCTGCTCCGCGGGTTTGTCGAAGAAGATGTAGCGCTCGCCGGGGCGCTGCACGCGGGTCCCGGTGGTGACCGAATACGACGGGTCGACGTCGCGCGCGAGCTCCTTGCCATCGGCTTCAAGCAGCGCGATCGCGGGTTTCGACGCATCGAGGTTGAAGGCGACCGTCCGCGTCGACATCGCGCCAGCCGGCCATTCGACGCGGAGGACGCCATCCCTTTTCTCGACCTTCACACCGCATTGCGGGTCGTAGGCGGAGAGGTCGACCGGATTTCCCGCTTGCAGCGCCAGGCACGTCACGAGAAGCAGCGACATGGATCAACCTCCGTGGAAGCGCCGCGCGAAATCTTTTCGGAATTCCTTTCGCGACTCTTGAGTCGCGACCTGAGGAGTGTATAATTTTTCCCAGTCGAGCGGACAACTTGTTGTGGCCGCCCGGCGCGTAGGGATTGGCGGGAGGAGGGAGCCCAATGATCGAACCACAACCAGGATCCGTTAAAATAAAACCGGGTTCCTCGACCCCCCCACCGCCCGCCGCGAAGGAAGAAATCAAAAAACACCTCAAGGATCTGCTCTCGGACGATTTCACCGTCCGCGCCGCGTCGATGACGTCGCTCGAGAAGTACGGAGCCGACGCCGCCGAGGCGATCGTCGACGCGCTCGTCCGCAAGCCGGCGGAGCGCAACGCGCTGACGAGTTTCTCCGAGGCGCTCGCCGAGATCGGCAAGCCCTCGTTGAACGTCATCCTCCACGCGCTTGGCCACATCGCCGAGGTGCGGCGCGCCGAGGATGCCTACCTGATCGAGAACTTCGTCGACGTGCTCCTGTCGCTCCGCGACCATCGCGCCGGCCGGCCGCTCTTCGATCAGCTCGCCAAGCTCAACGCCGCCATCAAGCGCAACCACAATCCCCAGCTCGTCCACTGCTGCGAGCTCGCGAAGGTCAAGATCCACCATGCCCTTGTGGAGTTCGGCGAGAAGGCGGGCCTGGACGACCTGATCGAGATGCTCGGCGACGGACGCAAGCGCGTCCGCGACGGCGTCGTCGAGGCCGTCGCCCGGATCGGCGACCACCGCGCCCTGGTCCCGCTCGTCCGGCTCTTCGACATCGACGAGCACGTCACGTTCTCTGGAGCGCAGTTCATCAAGGAGGCGATCCGGGAGATCGCCCGCCGGGAGCACGTGACGCCCGACGACAGGATGTTCAAGGACCTGAACGTCTCGGAGCGGGCCGTGCTGGACCGCGTCTTCCCCAAGTCCAAGAAATAGCCGGAGAGAGGGAAGGCTTCTTCATCCCCGCCCCGCGCTTCCCGTCCGCCCGCGCGTAGAGTAGGGAGATGCGACCCTCGCGACGGGAATTCCTCGCCGGCGCCGCGGCGCTCCCCCTGGCCGCCGGCTGCGCCGACGTCCACTCCCAGGAGAAGGCCGTGAATTCCGGCATGGCGGCGACCAGCCAGAAGCTTGCGTCGGAGGCCGCCGTCGCCATTCTCCGCGAGGGCGGCAACGCCGCCGACGCCGCGGTCGCGGCCGCGGCCATGCTGAATCTGACGGAGCCGATGTCCACCGGTCTGGGCGGGGACATGTTCGCGCTCCATTACGACGGCCGGACGCGGAAAGTCAGCGCCCTCAACGGCTCGGGGCGGGCTCCCGCCGCGCTCACCCTCGATCTGCTCCGGGAGCAGGGATTGCTCCCGCTGCCGCCCCACCACGCCCATGCCGTGACCG